>Ga0172380_10002138_pt1 | contig 31799 bp, 24 predicted proteins | sample Leawe162metaG_FD_119747 | JGI IMG/M metagenome (GOLD analysis project Ga0172380, IMG submission 119747) | Leachate microbial communities from a municipal landfill in Southern Ontario, Canada - Leachate well 162 metaG | ecosystem: Engineered > Solid waste > Landfill > Unclassified | place... | reverse complement strand
TCCACTCATATGATGTGATATGGCAGCCATCCACCAAGGAACGCTTCTTCCACCAGCAAAGTAATCTTCTATGTTTTTTACTTTGCGTTTTGCATAATAACCTAGCCACGATACTAGTATAGTGTAGATCAGAATTACAAGATAATCGGCATTTCCAAGAAGCATAAATCTCTCTTATTTAGATTTTTTTTTGATATTAATTAAAGTAGTTAATAAAGACATCGTAAATTAATCCGGCATTTATGTCGGCAGATTTTTCGGTCATCCATTCCCGGGCCCAATTTGTATATTCTTTTTTCAAACTAGTTATCAATTCTATAATTTCTTTATTGTCAATTTTACTATCGCAACTTTCTTTATTTAATATCTTGTTAGCTACAATAGATTGCCAATACTGAAAGTATGCTGCTCTAGTCCAATTTTCTATTATTTCATACCCGCCGTTAATTCTGGGAATTATCTGATTCAATTCATTCAACCCCATTGATATTTCATATGGAGATTTTGAAATTGATTCTGCTATTTCATTCCACTGATTTTTGTTCTTCCATCTAGTTATTAATTCATTAATGTAATTTTGTGGTGCCGGTTTTGAATCTTTTAGACCAGTCCACATTATTCCGGTAGTATTAGTATTACTAAACGGGAATGAATAACTTATTTTTTCAAACGCTTTACTGATATCACTGTTATTAATCTTAAATAAATGTCTAAGAATTTCTTCTAGTATGTTTTCTTTTGACAACGATGGATTATTAATTGTGAAAGGAGCAAGATTTAACCACATCTCTTGAGTTTCATAATTTGGTATTCTAACTGCCCAACTTGTTACGCATGTTCCTAACAAATCCAATTTTGTTGCTTTGCGAGCAGCACCTATAATATTGTCTATATGTAAATCATTTTTCCCAACAAAAATTGCATCGCCGTAACAACGGGAACTACTGCACAATATTATATCGTAACCTTTCTGTTTTAAATAATCACTAGTATAGAAAGGGTTGAGGTTATCATTTTTATCAAATATTTGAGGAAGATGATTCTTCATTTCAACAGTAATTTTTTCCTTAGGTAATCGTCCTTCTCCCCAAACCATAACACGTTCTGGTACAGAATCACCATCCCAATAATTCCAATCCCAAAAAATGAACTCTTTGGAAATCACAGCCAGTTCATTTGGATGGCTCAATATCATATCACTCCAAATACCGGGTCTAATTTTTTTATTAAAAAGAGGTTGAGCAATGTCATTCAAATAATCAGCATAAAGTTTATTTTTACCTATCTTCTCCGCAGTAGCTTTACAGATGCTGCAAGTTGCAAATGCGTAGGCTTCATCTCCCCCTAAATGGAAGTATTTAAGATTTCCAAACAATTCTAAATATTCATCAATCCAATTCTTTATAAAACCCCTAACATCTTTATTACTTGTACAATAACAATCATATCTGTTTGAATCTTCGCGGAGAGGGTAATATTTCTCATGTTGTAAAACATATTCGGCATGACCTATAGTCTGTAGCAGCGGAATTGGTTCTAACCCTAATGCTCTAGAGTATTCTATTATCTCTTTAAATTCAGCTTTGGTGAATGCATCGGGACTTGAACATTCTGGGCAAGTTACCCATTTAACATCATCCTCAATTTCCCATAGAACTGCATTGTAACCCATTTGTGAAGCTTTATTAAGCCATTTTATTACATAGTCTTTATTAAGAGACACCGAATTAAAATCAAAATGAAATACTATTAATTTTTCTTGCTTGCTCTGACAATAAATAACACTTGTCGCAATTAAAATTAAATAGACAATCAGAAGTAACTTTCTAAACCATGTATGCACGCTTGTTTTCCTTTTGGACATCAATGACTTCACCGGATTCGATACTTAGATGAATTGCTTCAATTGCTTTAGTCACTTCATGACCATCATATCCAGAAGGGTAAGTACCTTCCAAATCTTCTAAATTTAATCCATTATTTAGATGCACAATATTTTCCACAAAATGCTGGATGCTGGTAATTCCATAGCCAACATATTTAGCTTTACCATAAACGTCATTCACTAAACTCATAAAACCGGAATTATGATTTCTAACACCTTGCTCGGAAGTAAAGCAAGAAGTTGTTCCGCGATTATGTGAGTTGGCTACAACAATACCTTCAGTACCAATCAATCTAAAACCCTGGCTAACAATTGATGAGAATTGTTCGGGCAATATCCATGAGCAATCCATACTAATAACGGCACCATTTTCAAACGTGAGCATACTTTGCATTGAATCGAAAGTATCTATACCAAGATTTATTAGTTTATTTTTTTGCCCTTTTGCAAAAACATTTTCAACGCGACTATTCATAAGCCAACTAATTAAATCAATAAAATTAGATCCAAGAAACCATGCTGGGGATGTATTGTGCGCCCAATATTTGAACCAGTCTCTCGGCACGACGATTTGATCTTCCATGTGACAATAGCCGTAGAGAAAATCTCCAAACTTATTTTTGTTGATTAGTTGTTTAATTTCAACATGATAAGGATCGTATCTTTTATGAAAATCTACTTGTAATAGAAGTTCTCTTTGCTTTGCTATTTCAATCATTTCAAGAGAACCATTTGCATTAGTATCGAGTGGCTTTTCTACAAAAACATGTAATCCATTTGCTAATGAATTAATAACTATATCTCTATGTTGATGATCTTGAGTAGCTACAGAAACAGCATTTAAATTTTCCTTTTCTATCATTTCCAAATAATCATCATATACTGGGATACTAAAATTATTTTTAATTTTTAAGTGTTTCGTAACATCACTTTCAGCCGCAGCCACTAATTCAATATTAAGTATATCTTCCAGTTGCCTAATGGCATGTAAATGAAATATTCCAAACCTACCTACTCCAATCGTAGCAATTCTTAATTTTTTCATTCAGCTTTGTTTTTCCTCAGCTTAGATTCTTATCTAAGTAAGCATTAATTTGATTCTTAAAGAATTCATCAATTATCGGGACAGTGGCTCCAATTGTTCCCGAATGGCTGCCCATCTTTGAAAAAACTATTTCCGTATTTCTTCGTGGAATTTCCAAAGCTCTTTTTTGTACAATATTCATTATTGAAGTAGATACTATATTCTTTGCACTTCCAATTTTGCCGCCAATGATTATTCTTTCCGGATTAAATAGATTTATTAGAGTAACAATACCTTCTCCAAGATTTTGTCCCATCTTATCAATCAAGTTATAGGCAAGTTTGTCACTTTCATTCGCTGCATGGCAGATCAAATCAAAATCTATTTTATTAACATCATGATCAACTAAAGTCATTAGACTAGAGCTGACGCCTTCATGAAGCAAAGCTTTGGCTTGCTTAACAATAGCCTGTGTACTTGCAATTGCTTCCAAACAACCTAGATTACCACATTCACATAGAGGGCCATGATCGTCAACAGAAATATGTCCGAATTCACCAGCAGAACCAGATACGCCTTCATATAATTTTTCGTTTAGGATAATACCCATACCAAGGCCAGTGCCTACGTTTAAATAAAGGATACTATTTTTATTCTTCCCTAAGCCAAAATTTTGCTCAGCTAATGCAGCTGCGTTTGCAACATTCAGTATGTAGCTTGGCAACTTAAATTTTTCAGCTAAAATTTCTTTGAAAGCTACGTTTCCCCATTTAACCAAATGTGGAAAAGGAATTGCGGTACCATCGTTAGGATTATACAAACCAGCAATTGATAAACCTATTCCTAAAATTTTATTAACTGGAATGTTCGATTTCTTGATTACTTGATCAATTAAGTCAATTAATGAATTAATTACAGCTTCTTTACCATCTTCTTTATTGTATGGTCTAACTTCTTCTAGTATTATTTCTCCCTTTAGATTCCCGATAATTCCATGAATTCTTGTGTGAGATAATTGGCATCCGACAGTGTATCTAAAATTTCGATTGATGTTATATAAAGTAGATCTTCTTCCTCCTATTGATTCTTCTTTTCCATCCTCTATTATGAGTCCAATTTTGTTAAGCATTGAAGTAATAGTATTTACCTTAGCAAAACTGATGTAAGTATTGTTTACAATCTCTCTATTTGTTATCGGTCCTCCAGAGTATATTTTGTCCACAACAACAGACACATTTCTTTCTCTTAATAGAGTTTGACCTTTAACAGTGTTTTGTTTTTTTGTATTCATACAAATTCCAATCTATTTATATTTCTTAAAGCATTAATAAACTTGCTGTGATTTGCAGCGGCGAAGTTAACCTACCGGTATTCTCAGCTATGTAACTAATGTCAAATTTTATTCCCATGCTGTTAGAAATTGAGTATCTCACTCCTGCACCGGCTGTAAAGTTTCCCATATCATAATTCATTCTATACCCGCAACGAATACTAAAGAGACCCAAGTAATTATATTCTAAACCTAAGTTCATCCTCTCTGAAAAATCTCTTGGATGAATTGCATCGACAGCAAACAACAATGAGCTTCTTGATGCATTTTCCCAAAAGTCTAGCATATTCATTGACAAACCGATTTTAAACGTTAGCGGTGTGCTAAATGATTCATGCTCATACTTCAAGTCTGTTGAAAAATTTTGTACTGTCATTGCAATTGCGAGACTTTTTAATCCCGGATAGTATAGCGTTCCGAAATCAAAACATATTGCGGACATTATATTATTTGTAACGCTTTCATTCCCGGACGAATTGATAGTTACGTTGCTTCCATAATTTTCGTACAAATATCTTATTTGCCCTCCAAAGGAAAATTGTGTCGAAATCTTTTTTGAATAGGTTAATCCTAGTGCAATATCGGAAGGTGAAAAAAGCCCTTCATCTACATAACCATATTTACCGGATTCCTCCTGAGTTCTCGCAACTGAAGTTTTATGTAAATCACCATAATCCATCCATACTACGTTAGCGCCAAAAACGCCCCAGTTTTCTAAGTTAATTCCAGTACCTATTGCATTCAAAGAAATATCTGCTATCCATGAATTATGACTAAAGAAGAATTCACTTTTATCAAGTTCGGATAATCCGGCTGGATTCCAGAACATTGCGGATACTCCTTTTACCAAAGATATACCTGCTTCTCCTCTTCCAACAGTCTCAGCTCCAACACCAATCTTTAGGTACTGCATGCCGCTTTGTGCAACTTTATTAAAATTCTCTTGACCGTAATTTGGCATGAAGTATGCAAAAATGATAAAGCATATAAAAAATGAATATTTTTTCTTCATCATCTTATCACCACAAATTTTATTATTTCGTTTCCTATATCAGATTCAACATGAGCTATATAAAGTCCGCTCACAATAAACTGATTAGAATCAGTTACTTGATTCCATTCTTCTGATCCTAATCCGCTATCATGATAAATCGTTTTTACCAAATCACCTGAAACTGTAAAAATTCTTATTGTACACTTTCCCGGTAAACCTACAAATAGTAATTTATTATTTTGCACATCGCTCGGATTATTTGGATCCCCGTAATTAACAGAACGAATATTGAAAGGATTAGGAACTACTCTAAGATTCTTTTTAAGTTCCTCATGAGTACTTTGTGGACCTACTGCAGCGGAGGCACCAACGTAAGCAGTAGATGTAAGTCTTGAACTTTCAAGTGATTGTCCCGGATTTAAATAATTATTTTTACCATCATCAAAAGCAGTTAAAGCATAGTAATAGTCAAACCCCATCACTACACTGGTATCAACATAGGAGTGAACTATTGGTTTTCCTGTATTACCTCCAATTTCAAGTATTTTTTCCCATTTGTTTTCGGGCGAGATTGCAGCTCTATATAATCTATAACCTGAAAAATCAATTTTCTTAGAATCCGGATCAATTGCTTTTTCTGCGCTTCCTGACCATTGGATTTTAATATTTCCAATTCCTGATGTAACAAGAATTGAATCTGGAGAAGGCAACGGATCTGGGATATTATATTTTCTACTAAATGCAATTTGAGCTCTGCGAAGTGATTTAAATAGTGAATCTCTACCGGTTGCGACTTCTGCTTCGTAGTTATCTTTCGTAATATTTCCATTGAGAAGTTTCAACCCTAATTCTTCCGCTTTCTCTCTGGAAACTCCATCTATTATTTGAACAAGAACTATTCTGACATCTTCGTTTACTGGAATATTGTATGGACCAAAGCTCATCAAGAAATTTTCGGCTCCGTATCCAGCAAAATTCTTGTTTCCACCTTGTGATAGTTTTTGTATTTGAGTACTTGCACTTGATTCAAGCCCGGAGTCATCCCCCACATTAATCGGTTGCGAAGGATCATCCGACGAACCAGATTCTAAATTGTCAATGGCTTGTTTGTCTACGTGCAAAACACCAAGCCCGTAATACCCTGGAACTCTTGGTTCTGCGGTAATTGGATCCTGATCATAACTATCTGTATCAACATGGTTACCGTCCCATGCAATCAATACTCTTGCAGAATCTCCGGTTTTATCGCCCCTTATCCAATTGCTATAAGTTGAACCATAATATTCATAATTGTCATCAAGCTCGGTACCCCCAAATCTTGGTTTAATATCTGTAGAAAAAGGAATCCCAAACCAAACGTCATTTAGCTGTTTTGATAGTTCTTTTGTTTGAACATTTTTATCGACATTGCCAGTATTAATAAACTTATAATCAAAAATAATATAGTTTTTATGCTCCTCAACTGCATAAGCATAGGTCTTTAGTTGAACTGTAATTCCCAACGAGGTTGTCCATATGCTTTCAATTTGTTCATCACAAATAAGTGATGGAACTAAAGATGCATTATCAAAACTTTCTGTTTTTGTTTGACCGGTTCCATCATATACTTTAACAGATGGATAAGGAAATCTTATCCTTTTTTGTAAACTGAGCGGAATAATATCATTTGTGTTTAGATATAAGTTACCGCAAGCAACTAAAGCATCTTTGGCTGTTGTATCTCCTACTCCCTTAAAATTTCTAGCGCCTAACCAAACACCCCATGATTCGATATACATTTTTTTTGATGAGAAATTGAAATAGCGTGAATCATAAGGCCATGTAGGATATAAAATTGTATTATCTCTATAAAGTGAAGCTCCATTTTCACTTACTTCTAAGGCTAACCGGTTTATATGATGTTCGAATGCAGCCTGAGCGTATAGATTACAATTTGAGAAATAAACTAGTAGTAAAAAAAACAATATTGAGAAACTGCGTTTCATCAAAACTCCATATTAAAAATTAATTTTTATTCCAAAGTAAATGTCACGCGGTGGAGTAAAGAGCAATTGTGTTGGAAAATCAGCCGCATTTGGTAACTTAATATAATCTGCCTTATAGTCACCAGGTTGATCGTTTCCACCCTCCTCAGGAAGGTTAAGTGATTCTAAATACTCATTATATAGTTTAAGATATGGTAACAACAGCGATCTTAAATTACTATTAAGTTCCTTTACGTTAAATAAATTGTAAATTTCCAAATAGATTTGTGCAGAAAAATCACCAATAGATATTCCCTTAGATAGCTTCATATTTGTATTTTGATGCGCTCTCCATCTCAGATTATTATTTACTCCGGGCAGATTTTTCGGATTATAAGTGAACGTTTTACCGCTTCTATATTCATTAGTAAAATTGAGTATCCAATCTCCAAATAAATCTAATCCAAATATGTCTTTACCCCAACCTACAGGAGTCTTAAAAGTTAAATTTGCTAAAATTGAGTATGAAGCACCCGGTGTATATTGTGTGCTGCTGCTCATTGCCGGAGTTTTTAATACGTTCTCATAAAAAACTGCGTTACCAAAATCTCCTGACGAAGTTATTAGATAGTCGAAGCTTACATTGCCCATGAAAAACGTTCCAACTTTCTTTTCTAGAATAGCTTCAAGACCTCTTGTATCAGCATAATTACCATTACTGAACGAAGATATTCTGTTACCCGCTTCAGAGTAATAGTCCACCCATTTTATTTGATTTGTAATATTTCTGTAAAAGCCGGAGATGTGAAATAAATACTCTTCTCCTAATTGTTGTTCAAAACCTAATTCGTAAGCAATAGTTCGTTGCGGTTTTAAATTGGAATTTTCAATTCTATCGTAAAAGCCACCGTATCTTTCTCTTTTATTATACAAGTATCTTGCATCGGGTTCATCATAAAAATGACCATAATTAAAAAACAATTTACTTTTTTCACTAATTGGATAAGAAATTCCAATTCTTGGGCTTACGTATAAGAATGGATCAATTTTTTGTGTAGGTACGAGGCTCAAACTATCTACTGTAAAATAATCCGAGAACATAAAAGTATAATATGTTCCTCTTCTGTTTGTATAATCTAACCTTACTCCAAGATTTGCTATCATGCCGCTAAATTCAATTTTATCTTGGGCGTAAAGAGCAAATTTAATTGGTATTTGTCTAAACTTATCATACTTAACAAGTGGAGGAGAAATTTGTATTAGTCCATGGTTCATGTCCATATCATCATAATTAAATTCAAAACCGGCTTTAATTTGATGATTCTCATTAATCTGACTTACAAGATCGAACCTTGTATTTATTAGAGTTTCTCTAGAATAATCTCTTTCTTTTCCATGTCCACCCAGAATGAATGAAAAACCTGAGGTTTTGATTCCGAATTCACTTTCTCTTCCTCCAAAATCCGCAACATCGTAAGGTGTCCAGCCGTACGGTACCTCATCAAACCCAACACCACCAACAGTAAATACTGTGTTACTGCTCCTTTCAGATGCATGATTAACAAACGAACGGCGCAATAAATAAGATAATTTAAAATCATAAAATGTATTATCAGATATTGCATGTGAGATATTTATTGCAAATTGATTTCTGTAACGATCTGCCAACGAACGCATGGCCTGATAATATTTCGTTAAGGGATATTGCATGCTATAGATAGCTTGTTCAATTGTAGAAACAGAAACCTGTGGCGTATTATAAGTTGTGCTCGAAAAATTTTGTTGATAAGTGCCCTGAATATTTACTTTCATCGAGGAAATTGGATTCAAGGTTAGTTTCCAAAACCAATTCATATCCTCCGAATGATCTCTTGATAAAGGGACTGCCAGCATATTATACTCATAGCGCAGACCTGTAAAAAACCTCAAATTAGTATCATTTGTCAGTAAATTTGCAAACGGAACCGGTCCTCCTAAAGTAAGATCAACAATGTAGTCCGGTTTATGACCATATTCTCTTTCCCTATGTTGATATTTCCAAACTTCTTGTGCTTGTTCTGGCGAAAATCCGTAAACCGTATCTTTAGCAGCAAATTGTTCCCAATAGCCATCTGGATTACTCAAGTCGTGCACACCATCTTGACCGTATAAAGCATCATTATAACCATACAACAACCATTCTGGAGCAGACTTAGGATCGTAAATTGATGAACCAAAATGCTTTTTTGCTGCCGGACTATATTTTACATCTGCACTAAAATGGTATTTTTCTGTTCCATCCTTTGTCACTACGTTGATAATACCTGATCTAATATTTCCATATTCTGCATTAAAACCACCTGTTAAAATTTCAGCTGCTTTAAGAGTACTCAAATTGAAGTTGGTCAGTGATCCGCTCGATAGTGCTTCGGTAACATTAAGACCATCTACAAATACTCCTACTCCGGTCCCACCTCTAATTGATAATTCATTTGTAATCTGTTCTTGTGCATCATTAGTTTTAGGCTGATAAATTGTACCTGGTTGTAGATTCAACAAATTATTAAAATCAATTACAGGAAGTGTTTCAACTTCAGCAATTTCAATATCTCTCTTACTTGAAGAAACATCCAGAGCAATTGGAGGTCTGTTAGCGCTAACAACTATTTCCTTTTCCAATTCTATTGATGTTTTATTCATTTCTACATTTATGTCAGTCGTTCTGTCAATTACAATTTTCACATCTTTTACATATAGTGTTTGATATCCAATGTAACTCAGCTTAATTGTATAGGTCCCTGGTGAAATTCCTAGGATAAAAAATTTACCATCCACATCTGATGAAGCTCCTCGATTTGTCCCTTCAACAAATACATTCACTCCAATCAACATTTCTCCGGTATCGGCATCTTTTACTGTTCCAACAATTTTACCTGAATTACCTGCCAGCAATTCTAAACTGTTTCCAAAGAAAACCAAAACAATGCAAAATATTAAAATGAATTCCAGTCTTCTTAAATGATTTACCATTTCAAGCACTCATGATATTATAATGTCATTATTATAAAAAAGAGAGACTCATCATTCTGAGTCTCTCAACTTTGAATTATTTTATTAACAACATTTTCTTTACTTCTGAAAATGAACCAGCTTGAATTCTATAAAAATAGATTCCGCTTGCTAGATGCTCAGCATTGAAATTTACTTTATAGTTGCCAATTTTTTGATGAGCATTAACCAGCGTAGCAACTTCCTGACCAATAACATTATATACCTTCAAGGAAACATTACCCTCTTTAGGCAGGCTATATTGCAATACTGTTGTTGGGTTAAATGGATTGGGATAATTCTGAGACAATTCAAATTTAGTTGGAATTGTATTTATCTCTTCAACACCTACATCTGTTATCAAAGCTAATTTAACATCATCAATCCCATAAGCGGCTTCTGGCGCACCGTCTGCCCCATGAATAACAACTACAGCTTGAAGGTATGCTGTCCCTTCAGGCATTGTTTGTGTATTTGTATATTTCGCCCACTCTGTTGTTACCTTTTCTGGGAATATTTCCCAATACAAGAAAGTAGATCCGGTAACACTTTTAGCTGAAATTTTTAATGCAGCAAAATTGGCCCCTGGATAACTAGGAGAAATATCTTTGAAGTATGAACTTAGTTCCCAAACTTGACCTGGCTTAGCCGGAAATGAATTTTGATATAATAAATAGTAACCGCCTTGAGTACTTGTACATTTTACCCAGTTAACACCACTGTGAGCTGTACTAGCATCACTTTTAAATTCTAGACTAGCGCCGGTTTGAGCATAACCAATCCAACTTTTTGGTATTCCCTTATCATCCGCTCCTTCTTCAAAACCTGGGTTTGCCAAAAGATTTGTTTTATCTGCTATAGATGAGACAAGTTCTAATCGAACATCATCAAAACCGTATGATGCTTCTAGTGCACCATCCGCGCCATGAACCACAATTACTGCTTGAATAGATGCCGTACCTTCTGGCATAGTTTGTCTGTTTGAAAATTTTCTCCAGTACGTTGTTACACTATCTTGGAAAATTTCCCACGCCAAGAACGTTGCGCCAGTAACACTTTTTGCAGAAATTTTTAATGCTACATAGCTAGCTCCAGGATATTTTGGCGATACATCTTTAATAAACGAACTGAAATCCCAAACATCCCCCTCTTTGGATGCATACGTTTTTTGGTAAAGTAAATAATAACCACCCTGTGTGCTTGTACATTTTGTCCAATAATCTCCATTATATGCTGTTGCATTATCTTTTACTACTGTCATACTAGCGCCAGCTTGCGCATAACCGATCCAACCATTAGGAATTCCTTTAGCATCAACTCCATCTTCAAAACTAGGGTTAGGCAAATAATTTGGCAATGTAGAAACTGGATAACTCTTGATTTTTTCCAGTTTAACATCATCAATACCATAGGATGCCTCTGGGGCACCGGTTGCACCATCGATAACAAACACTGCTTGAATAAATGCAGTACCGGCTGGCAGGGTTTGAGTAGTAGCGAATTCTTTCCAATTTGATGTAATACTATCTTGGTGTATTTCCCAGTACTTAAATGTAGCTCCTGTACTGCTTTTTGCAGAAATCTTGAGAGCTGCAAAAACAGCTGTTCCAGGATTAGTTGCTGAGACATCCTTTATAAAAGAACTAAATTTCCAAACATCACCTTCTTTAGCTGGAAATGTGTTTTGATACAATAGATATTGAGCTCCTTGCGTAGTCGTGCATTTTACCCAATAATTACCCGAATGTGCTTTTGCCGGTTCGTTCATTACTTGCATACTGGCCCCAGTCTGGGCGTAACCTATCCACCCGTTTGGAATTCCTTTTGAATCTACTCCATCTTCAAACCCCGGATTAGTCAATACGTTTTGACCAAATATTAAAAATGGTAAAAAACACAAACTAAAAAACAATAGTTTTAATTTTTTCATGAAAAATCTCCCATTGTTAGTATGTAATGTTATTTAATTCTCATAATTTTTTAACATTACATTATTTTCTTATTTAATGAATTAATAACAATTACAACACCGCACTTCTTTCAACTAATATTTGAATAAAACATTTTTTAAATATTTTTTCTATTGATCTTATTTTTATTGTAATAAGTGTTTATATCACTTCCTTATGCCTTACTTAATTACAATTACTATTAAACAAATCTCACTACTTAATGAGCAACATCTTTTTAGTGCTTAAAAATGAGCCCGTATTTATCTGATAAAAATAAACTCCGCTTGCTAACTTCGAGGCATTAAAATCAACTTGATGATGACCAACTTTTTTGAACTCATTGACTAAAGTTACAACCTCTTGCCCAAGAATATTGAAAACCTTAAGTGAAACATTTCCTGGATTTTTAATACTATATTGAATTTTAGTTACCGGATTAAATGGATTAGGATAGTTTTGAGATAAACTATATTCAAATGGAAGATTATCTTGGGCATTATTCTTTATGCCTGTAACAACATTACTCGAAAATTCATCTACGGCTTCTATTTTATCAATCAGTATGGTGTATTCCGTGCTTACTGCTTTAGGATCTCTAACGTAAAATCTTATTTGATCAATATTTGCTAAGTCGCCATACAATTGTTCTTTTGTTCCAACATTTGATGACCAAACGGGAATATCGGTATTGTTGCCTAGATATCTAAAACCATTTATTGAGTCAGCTGCGAACTTTACCCCAACATGTACCCAGTCTGTATTCTTTAATTTGAAAGGTGCACTTTCCCACATTTCATCCCCGTTCATTAATCTTATTGTGATTGTATTATCACTTCCATCCCCTTTAAGCCAGTATTGCACTCCGCCTTTATGTGTTGAGAAGTTCAATCCTGGCAGTATGTTTCTTTTTCTCACAGCGGTGTACCCATTTGCACCATTATAAGTAATTGCCATTGATTTTGAACCACTCCTTGATTGAGTTTCATTTAAAACCAACGAAACACTACCTGTACCAAACTGATTCCATGATGCTTTCAGATTATCTGAGTCGGTAAAATCTTCAAAATCATCAGCGCTTTTCGGTTCGAGAAGAGGAAATTTATCAACTGCATATAAACCATCAATGCAAATTGCTCTTTTAACCGTATCTCTATATACTGGATATGCTTGGTTTATATATGGTGGAATAGCACTTCCAAAAAATCTTTTATCTATTCGCACTTCCATTAGTTTGCCCATACTCGTTCTAAATTGTTCATCAGTTCCCATTGCAAGATCCCAGTATGTACCATCAGGACTGTTTCCTAACCAGCGAAAACCATTTGTTGCACTAACTACAAAAGGAATAGTAACAAGATGCCATGTTGTATCTTCTAGTGAAATCCAATGTGAGCCCCAGTAATTAACTTCAGTATCCATAAATCTAAAGAAGAACAAATCTTTACTTCCATCTCCTTTCAACAGAAATTGAATACCTCCATTTGCACTTACTTTGGATAGATTCGGAATTTTATAAAGCACCTGTCGACTTCTGAAAGCAATGCCCCAAGTTGTTCTCTCTTCGAGCTGAAAAATCCAAGTTGCATTCTTATAACCTTCTGGAGCTTGATCATCACGAGCTAATTCATAATCCAAAGTTCCATAACCAAAGCCCTGCCATTTTGTTTGAAAATCAGCAGATTCCGAATATTCTTCAAAATCTGCTATTTTGATTGCGTTAACACCAACTGGAGGCATAAAATCTACTGCCCGGAAATCATCAAAATATAACCTATGATTAACTTTATCTGTTTTGTCCGGATTGTCTATAAGAATTTGAAAACGAGTAATCGATTTTTGACTTGCCTTTAAGTCTTCTTCAGTTTGTTCATACAAACCATTCTTTTCCGACAGATGCATGCCATACTTATCGCTTGGGTCAAGTTTGAAAGGAACATATACAATATGCCAATTAGTATCAGAAAGGGCTATTGGTTGAGATCTCCAAATAGCATATAGGTTATTTACTTCGTTATAATATCTTAATCTGATTGTGTTTTTTGTACCGTCACCCTTCATGTAGAATTGAATTCCACCTTTTGTATTACTAAGGTTCAAAGGGAAAAATGAAACATCTGTTGTTAGCTTTTCTACAACTCCTCCCCATGAACTTTCACTTGCATTGTAAACGAATTTTAAATACTTAGTGCCGCCAGGTAATGCTTTCTTAGTTGTATCCGTGATTACTTCAAACTCTTTTGAAGCTAAGCCAGAAATACTCCAGTGTTTTCCTAAATCTGCTTGTGAAGTATAACTTTCAAAACTATCCAGCACTTTTGTCTGCGCAATGCTCTCTTTTCCTGAAAAGATGAAGATAAAAGAACTGATAATTACCAGAAATAGTAATATCCTTTTGTCCATAAAGTATTCTCCATTTTTTATTTATTATTTCTAAACGCTGTATTTAGATTATATCATAGACGAGGTAATCAAGCAAGTGTATTATTATTTTTCTAATACAATCTAGCAATGGAATTGGTTAATGTCAACTACTTTTTATATTATTTATAATAATTATCGAATTTAACGACATATTCACATGTATTTTTAATATCTTATATATAAATGGGCACTATATCTATTGTTAACGAGTAAAAGGGCTTTGCAACTAACTGCCCAACCGAAACAACTGAAACTATAGATTACAATTAAAAAAGAAAACGGCAGCACCGCTTTTGATGCTGCCGTTAGTAGGATATTACAGAAGATGTTCCGGCTTGAGTTTCCCGAATATTTCCGGAAATATTTCTTTAGTAAATTCCAGCCGGTTATTCTTTATGAACCCATCCCCCTTATACTCTTTAATAAAAAACTGATCTATTCTGGTCTATTTCAAAAAACTCAAATCTATATTTCTATTGCAGTCCATATTGCAGAGTCCTAGATTAAATAAAAAAGCCCTCCGTAGAAGGCTTAATTAATTGACTTAAGATTTAATTTAAATTTGAGAGTTGAATACGGGTTGATTGGTGTAACTGGAAAAGTTGTAAAATCTAAATAATTTTTTGTAGAGAAAGTCTTGAAGCTTTATACTTAGATTACTTTACAAGTTGCATTTTTTTACTTCGGAAAAAGTGCCCAAGTTTACCACATGCTTTTGCTTTCTGTTTTTATTCAATTAACAATCAAACCTCATCCTTCCAAATTCTGCCTTAGTTTACCTAAGTTTACCACGAGCTCTTTTCGGGGTGCTTTTTGCGGGAGACTTGAACTAGAGCATGTCCCGCGTTCTTTGCGGGATTCGGGGCCTACCCCGAGCCTTTGAGGTTTTTGTATTTCTTTTCTTTTCCCCGACATTAAAATTCTTGACGGTGATTTTAATATGAGCGGTGAAACCAATCTCCGTTTTTCTTTTTTTTCTGCACCTTAAAATAATTGCGTCAAAAAATCTGAACAAAGTGTGGGATTAGAAGAAAAATATGCTTTGGACTAAAGTCCAATTGGAGACATATTCTTATAGCCCCACCCTTAAGGGTGGGGCTATATTATTCATTCATATATCGTCTTTAGCCAGACTGCTTTTAACTATACAGACTAACCGTTGAAGATTAAACAATTATTTTACAATTACTATGCGTAATAGGTGGGGCACTTTATTCTCAACTTAATCAAAATTGCAAAGAGTCAATTACTTTTTTTTCTCACCGACCTTAAAATTCTTGACGGTGTTTTTAATATGAGTGGTGAAACCGATTAGAGAAAAATTACCAAATCTCAATTGGATATAGATTTTAATTTTTCTCCGGTTTTACCGCGAATATCCGGCAAGAATTGGAATTTATCCCGCAGTATTTTTGCGGGAGTCTTGACTTGAAGCCCGTCCTGCGTTTTTTGCGGGAGTACTTTTGGGTCAATTTTATCCCGTGTCTTTTACGGGGCCAAAAGTACAAAGAAATAACTTTACCCAGCGCTCTTGCGCTTTTTGCATCCCGATGCTTTTTATCGGGATTACCTTAGCGTTTTTTCTTTTCTTTGCCTCTCCCCGACCTTAAAATTCTTGACGGTGCTTTTAATATGAGCGGTGAAACCGATTAGAGAAAAATTACCAATTCTCAATTGGATGTAGATTTTAATTTTTCTCCGGTTTTACCGCGAGTATCCGGCAAGAATTTTGAGTCGGTGTTCTTTTCGTTCTTTTCTTCAAAGAAAAGAACAAACATTACATTTTTTCGACTCTATAATTGCCGTTTTTCCGAAAGTAACCATCTTTAATTTAATCCAATCTCTTTGCGGGATTTCGGACCTGCCCAAGTTTACCCCGATGCCTTTTGCGGGCCTGTCCCGTTTTTTTTACGGGGGCGTTTTGTGCGGGGCTTTGCTTTGTGTTTTTTATTCACTCAACACTCATAACTCAAACCTCATAACCCTGCCCCGTTTAACCCGAGCTCTTTTCGGGGTGCCTTTGCTCTTTTTGGCACCTGTCCCGAGCTTTTGCGTTTTAGGCATCCCGCGTTCTTTGCGGGATTTCGGGATCCCGATGCTTTTATCGGGATTATCAGAATTGCTTGCGCCTTACTGCTCGAATCTGATTTTACATATTTGAGAAAATCGAATTAGAATAATTTCAAAGCAGTTATTAACTCCTAATCTTATAAACCAATTCGATCGAAGGTCTTGCGTCGGAGATTCCAAGTCCATGCCCTTTGAATATTTCTTCATACACTTTAGTATGTAAATCAGTGAACCCATCTGAAAATTCAATTCTCTCACCATCTATCACTAGTTCTCGAAGAGACTTGCTTTTACTGTCAGTTGGAAGGTCATTTCGGTCCACCGATAGAAACCAATCGACTTCAGCTCTTTCGAGAATTAAACTGCCTTTCATTCTTTCTTTACTTCGTAAGTCAACTTTGTACTCAAGGACATTTCCGAATAGCCATATTAATAAATCAAACAAATGAATGCCGATGTTAGTAGCCAATCCGCCCGATTTACTCTCATCCCCTTTCCATGAATAATGGTACCATTTTCCTCGCGGAGTAATGTAAGTTAGTTTAACTTTATGATTAACGGTTGATCCGGATAATTGCTCTTTTAGTTTCATCAGTTCCGGGTGATACCTAAGCTGCATAACTGTTTTAATTGAATTATTGTGCTTTACTTCCAGCTCTTCCAACAAATCCAGATTTGACGGAAAAAGCACGAGCGGTTTCTCACATATCACATTAACATCGTTTGAAAGTGCTAACCGGATATGTGTATCGTGCAGATAATTTGGAGAACAGATTGAAAGATAGTCCAGCTTCTTTCTTTTATCGGAAGATCTTTTCGCAAGTTCTCTTTCAAACCGTTCAATGTTATTAAAATATTCTGCATCCGGAAAGTATTGATCTATAATCCCGACTGAATCATTTGGATCAAAACAAATTACCAATTCATTTACGGTATCTTTAATAGCCTTTAAGTGACGCGGCGCTACATATCCGCCAACTCCAATTAATCCGAACTTCTTAATGTTTACCTCTAATATGTCTACTGCAAAAATGTTATAAATTATTCTCAATTAAAGTTAAGAAAATAGTTAGAATCGATTCTACATGAAAATATTGATCCATCCTTTTCTATTATTCTATAAACTAAAAAGCCGCTCCATCTTTCGAAGGGCTTATTTTTTTCTTTCCTCAGGTACTCAGCTACTTAGGCACTAAGGCACTATTTTGCTCAGTTACTTTCTTACGCCTTAAATATATTATCCTCTTTCAGTCCATGTCTTTCAAACACATTTCTAATATTTTTTTTTGGTGGTGGGTTCTTATATTTCTCCGACCTTAAATTCTTGGTGGTGCTTTTAGCATGAGAGAGAAAACCGAATTAGAAAAAATTTCTGATTACTGTCTTCACGTTGAATTTAATTTTTTCTCGGTTTTTGAACGAATGCCCACCAAGAATTTTCAGTCTTGATTTTTTGGTACTTTTTGATCAAGCAAAAAGTACAAGGTTACGCCTTAAATATGTTTTCGCCTTTCAATCCATGTCTCTCAAAAGCATTTCTCGTATCCACAATCAGTTTCGCGTTATCTGCAATTAACTTATAATCGAAGTTATCATGATCTGTCGATAAAAGAACAACGTCAAAAGATTGAATAGCATCGGCGGTCAATTCAATTGTTTCCATCCCAAAATTGTACTTTCTGGTAGGTGGTAGTTTGGGTACATATGGATCTGAGTAACTAACAAGGGCTCCTTTATTTTCCAGTATCTCAATTAGTTTAAGCGTTGGAGATTCTCTCATATCATAGATACTCTTTTTATGAGCTGGTTGAATGTAGGTTGCAAAGCAAAGCATTTTTAGTTTACTTTTAGGAAACGACTTGCTTAATTAAATGAAAACACCTTCTATTCTAACTGACTATAAGCCCTTCTTTACAAAACAAGTCTTTCTTGAAATCATCTTCTCTTTTCTATCTTATACACATATAATTATCTCATCTGTTTCAAATTACAATAACACTTCACTTCTTATAAAATCATTTTCCTCGGTACTTTTGATTGCCTATTACTTATACCTTCATAAATATAATTATAAACTAAAGTTTGATTTGTCCAATACTGTTCACCGGAGATTCTTTTTAATTTTAACTTTATTTTTATTCATTGCTTCCATTTCACTTTTCACCGATAAACTCAATATGTTAGGAATGCAAAAGTTTTACTTAATTGTTATCCAGTTAATTCCATTTATAATTATTTCGCGATATGCTCTTTACACTTGGACTAAAAAACGCACCTTGGCTTTTATTACAGTTGCATTAGCAATTGGAATTTTTGCATCGGTCTTTTCGTTAATTATTTCTCCATTCAATCCATTTATCATTTATAATTTCTCATTTACAAGATGGAGTCATGTTGCTTTCGGAAGGTTTATAATTATTCCGATTATCCTTTCTTTTTTCTTAATGTATTCTTCAGTTAATAAAAACAGAGTTCTAGCTAGTATTGCAATAGCATCTTTATTTACATTTACTCTGATTTCATCAGGTTTTCGTGCGGGTGTTATTGCCGTTGCGTTTTTCTTGGTTTCGTTGTTACTATCGAGTACAGTAAAACAAAAACAGAATTTATTTTCGCTAAAAAACATTCTGCTTATAATATTACTAATCGGTTTACCATTATTAATTTACAGCTCACAACCGGTAAATTTTCTTAATAGACTAGAAAGTATTGAACAAATATCCAAAGGCGAAAATATTAAAGATGGTAGTCTTACTACGAGAATTAACGCTTACAAAATTGCTTGGTCTAAAGGATGGGAAAGACCAACTTTAGGGCATGGACTTGGTACTTTTCAGTTTGCTGGAGGAGATTTTACTAAAGCCATGAAGTATCCCCACAACATATTTTTAGAGTTCTTTTACGAGTTTGGTTTGATAGGAGTCTTGTTTTTCATCTACTTTCTTTCTTTAACACTGCGGTATCTGTTAAGAACAAACTTTTGGATTATATCCATTTACTTTACATACTTTTGGTTTAGTCTTTTTTCAAAAGATATTACATCTAATGTTCTTCTTTTTTCAGCATTCGCATTTATAGGCTACAAAAATGAGATAAAAAAAGCCGCTTAAACATTAAGCGGCTTAAATTTTTCTTTTCTCCATCCACTCAGGCACCTAGGTACTCAGTCACTAAGGCACTTTCCCACCCAGCTCCTTGTAGTACCATTCTGCTGTCTTCTCAAAACCCTGGGCTGCATCATATTTAGGATCATAGCCCAGAATTATCTTTGCTTTGAGTATGCTTGCTTGAGAATGAGGAATATCTCCCATTCTCTTGGGACCAATGCTAGGTTCAATATTTTTAATAGTATCATCATATTTTGCGAGGTTATCCCGTAAGGTTTCAAATAGTTGCAAAAGGGTTGTATTTCCACCATAAGCAACATTAAAGACTTCGGAAAAATAATGTTTGTCCAAATCAGAAATCGATGAGGTTTTATCCAAACTACTGCCAATTGCTTCAGGTGTTTGTTCGTCCCCTAAGTTGTAAAATTCCCGTTGCCCATCTACTATCCTTTCAGTTGGAGTAAAGAGTGCTATTTCATTTGCATGCAAAACATTCTCTACATAAGTAAAGTCACGGCTGTAACTTCCATCACCATTTATTTTAGGACTCTTATTATTCAAGAACTGATTTGCCCATAATGGAATTACAGCTGCATAGGCGCCGTTTGGGTCTTGCCTTTTACCAAAAACATTAAAGTATCTTAACCCAATACACTGCATACCGTAGGTTTTTGCAAAAACATCAGCGTATAATTCATTAACATATTTTGTGATAGCATAAGGAGAAAGCGGTTTGCCGATTTCCTCTTCAACTTTTGGAAGTTTCTTTGAATCGCCGTAAGTACTGGAACTGGCAGCGTAAACATATCTCTTAACTTTTGCATCCCTTGCGGCAACTAAAACATTAAGAAACCCATCAATATTTACTGAGTTTGTATTTATCGGGTCACTTATTGACCTTGGAACAGATCCTAAAGCAGCTTGATGAGAGACATAATCACACCCTTCAACTGCTAGCTTGCATGTCTCAAGATCTCTTATATCCCCTCTAATAAAAGTAAAATTTGGATTCTCATAGTTATGAGAAATATTATTTTCATATCCGGTACTTAAATTATCGAGACAAACTACTTGATAACTTTTAGATAGTAAATGATCTATTAAGTTACTCCCGATAAACCCTGCTCCGCCTGTTACCAAAATTTTCATAATTGCTATACCAACGGTTCCTAATTCAAAATGTTTATTTAGTTGCTGCCTTACTGCTGATTGAACCAAGTATATTCATCAATTCAGTTGATTCATTTAATAGAAAACTAGATTCATTACTTTTTTGACTTATCTCAATGATTATTCTCATCCAATAATTTGATTCTCTCATTTCTCTAAGTGCAATTTTTATTTTATTTACAAAGTAAGCTCTCGAGCTGGCACCTTGTGCTTCTTCATAGTTAGCTCCGCTTGAAGTAGCCGACTTAATAAGCTGATTCTTAATAATCTCATATTCTTTTGTATTTGGAAAATCTCGAGTGAATTTGATTACATGAATTGCGAACTCGAACAATCTTTTTCCTAAGCCCTTATCCATTTTTAATTTTCACTTGCCAATTATCTTACATTTTTTAATTTATGTTTTTAGAAGATACCTTTTCTCTTCCTATTTTAATTTTTTATTTTTCATTTTTAATTGTTTTTTACAGTCTGTCATCTACAATTGCTCTGTCAAGAACACCTTTTACATCATAGATAGTAAATCCGTTCTTCTTTCCGGCGCCAAGGTTTAACTCCTTAAACGAATCATGCGCAACAGCTAAAATTGTACCTTCATAATTACCTAGGTTAACTTCATTTATTTCAGTGAATATGTCAATACCATATTCGTGCTTCACTTCTGCTTTGTCCGCCCAAGGATCATAAACGTCAACAGTACAACCAAATTGCTTAAGTTCATTAATAATATCAATTACTCTCGAGTTTCTAATATCCGGACAATTTTCTTTGAATGTAATTCCTAGCACCAAAACTCTTGAGTTAAGAACTTTATGTTCTTTATGAATAAGTATTTTTATGAACTCACTAGCTACATAAGATCCCATACTGTCATTTAAACGTCTGCCGGCAAGGATAATTTCCGGATGATAACCAATTTGTTGAGCTTTATGAGTCAAGTAATATGGATCTACTCCTATGCAGTGTCCGCCAACTAATCCGGGCTTGAATGGAAGAAAATTCCATTTTGTGGATGCCGCTGCAAGAACTTCATTTGTGTCTATTTCCATTAAGTTAAACAATTTGGCCAGTTCATTGACAAAAGCAATATTGATATCTCTCTGTGAATTTTCAATAACTTTTGCTGCTTCAGCAACTTTCATAGATGATGCTAGGTGTGTACCCGCAGTGATTATAGTTTTATATAGCTCATTAACAACAATTCCAATTTCAGGCGTGCTTCCGCTTGTTACTTTTTTTATCGAAGAAACTCTATGCTCTTTGTCTCCCGGATTAATTCTTTCGGGACTGTAGCCACAATAGAAATCAATATTAAATTTCATTCCGCTGTTTTTCTCAAGAAGCGGAACACAGTCTTCTTCTGTACAACCTGGATATACGGTAGATTCATATATAACAATTGAATCCTTTCCCAATACTTTCCCTACCGCTTCGCTTGCTTTAAGCAAAGGTGTTAAATCTGGTCTCTTATATTCATCAATCGGAGTTGGAACAGTAACAATGTAAAAATCACAACCTCGTAAAACCTCAAGTTTACTTGTGCATGTTAAACTCTTCGCTTCACTTAATTCCGATTCCGTAAGTTCAAGTGTCTTATCAATTCCTTTTTTTAATTCTTGAATCCGGTTCAGATTAATGTCAAATCCAATCACCTTAAACTTTTTTCCGAATTCAACTGCTAGTGGCAATCCAACGTAGCCTAACCCAATGACTCCAATAATTGCAGATTTTTTTTCTAGTTTTTCCAACATAATTTCATGATAACTCATTAAACCTCCCTCTGAAAAATGTTATTTAAAATAATCAAAATATCACAAGATTAACAAAAAGGTAGTGTGTAGATTTACCCCTTCAAAGGGACAAAGTGAAATAATCAGAAGTTCCATAATAATATAAATGATATTTTCAAAACTACGACTGTTCTTTTTTGAAATAACGAATGAATCAATCAATTAGAATCTTTTATCTTGTGTCCTTCAAGACCATAATAAAGAATAATTACAAAAAGTGGTACTGGTGCTAAAAAGCCAATAGCCATCGTGCTTACGTCTGCAATAAAACCCATTATTGGGGTAAATAGGGCTCCCCCAACAATAGACATAACTATAAACGAAGAGGCTCTTTTTGTATTGGAGCCTAAGTCCTTTATTGCTAATGCAAAAATAGTTGGAAACATAATGGACATGAAAAAGAAAACTGCATACAAGGCAATCAAGGAAACCCAGCTAATATTTGCACTTACAATAGGTAAAAGAAGGAAGCATATACCAGCATATATTGCCAATAATTTAGCTGGTTTAATTATACCCATTAAATAGCTTCCTGTTAAACGTCCGGTCATAAACAAAACAAATCCTATGGACAAGTAGTAAGGAGCATACGATCTTTCAAAGCGAGGGTTTTGTCCTTCATCAGTGACAAAATTAATTAAGTAGCTAAATATTCCAGTTTGAGCTGCCACGTAAGAAAATTGTGCAATTACCCCTAGTATAAAGTGGCGTTTCTTACTTAGCGGTTTACCAATCTGAGATTTTTCTTGAGAGCCTGAACTATTTTCCTCAGTTATCTCAGGTAAATTGGTTCGCAGAAAAACCAATGCAATAATAAAAACTACTAATCCTATAATTAAATATGGAAGCATTAAAGAACTTAGTCTTTGTCCCTCTTTCACCCCAGCATCACCATAGATATAAATCCCTATTAAAGGTCCAATAGTCCAGGCCAGTCCATTAAAAGATTGTGAAAGATTTATTCTTCTTTCTGCTGACTCATGTGGACCAAGTTTAGTAGTATATGGATTAGCCGCTGTTTCCAATGTTGCTAAACCACAACCAAGAATGAATAAACAAACTAAGAAAACCCAAAATGATTCTAGCGTCGTTGTTCCGGCTATTAGAAGAGCTCCACCGGAGAAAAGAAGAAGTCCTAATATTATTCCTTTCTTATATCCATATCGCTTCATAAAATAACCAGCCGGAAGCGCCATAGAGAAATAAGCAAAGTACAAAGCAAATTGTATTAACCCAGATTGACCTTTCGATAAGCTCAATATTTCTTGAAAATGCTTATTTAAAACATCAAGCATTCCATGGGCAATCCCCCATAGAAAGAAAAGAGCAGTAATAAAAATAAATGGGATAAGGTTTTCACGAGTTGTTAAGGAATATTTTTTCATTTTTTATTCTTTAGATGATTAAATGATTTCAAAAAATAATGTAAATAGTTATTAACCCTTTTTTAAATACCCATCTTTAATCTCAGAGTTTTGGTGCTGACTTAATTCATATATTCTTTCGACAAGTTGCCATTTTTCTTTAGCGGATGAATTTGGTGAACTTTTCTGAAACTTAGAAACGAATTCTTCCCACTCAGCTTGCCTAGGAAGAGTGCCAAGTTTCGTCATCGCATCCTCATGATTGAAATCTTCTACAGTATCCATAATCATAAATAGTGTTGTTCCTGAAATGTAAATTTCCATATCTATTATTCCGATTTCTTTCATTCCATCTTCGATTTCTTTCCATACACATCCCCTTGCATGCACTTTTTTATATTCTTCTATCAATTCATTATTATCTTCCAACTGAAGTGCCTTACAATATCTTTTGAACTTATTCATTTTTTATACCTCTTCGTTAACTAAATCAGAAAGTTAAAAATCTCTATAATGCACTTCTCCTAATTTTGATTTTAATTGCTCCATCAATCTGTTTCTCCGAAACTAAAATAATATATCCTCCACCTCCTGCGCCGGAAAGTTTCCATCCGCATGCTTGGTCTTTATACTTATCAATGGCTTTCAGTATAAACTCGTCTACCATGTTGGGGAACATCGCAATTTGTGCCTCAAAAGAATCAGTAAAGTATTTCTCGAATAGATTTAAGTCCTTCTGCAAGATTGCGCTCCAACAACAACTTGCAGCATCTGCCAGTGCTTTTGCGGACGTATGATCGATTTTAGTATTCACCAAAACATCATAACCACTTCCCCTTGGTTCTAGAGTTACAAGGTGAAGATGTGTCTCTAACCATACTAAAATATCTTCATCATGAACAGACGTTATGCTCACTGGCCAGTACTCTCCAGTATATTCAAGTTTGTTCAGCCCGGGCAAAACTATCCCAATTGAATCTTGAGAGCCTGCAATTATTTTGGTTCCAGGAGGATTTTCATAGCTAAAGAGAATTTTAGCTAATTGTTCTTTGTCACCGGTTGGAATTGAAGTTTTCCAGAGCTCAATAGCTTTTCTCCTAGTACTTGATGACATTCCGCTTCTCTCATTAAACTCTAATGTTGGTTCAATGGAAATTGTAAGTACTGGCCCTGGAGCATATTTCCCTACATACGGCTGATCTAACCACCCCCCAGCTAGATCTATTCTAAAGGGAATTGTACATTCTTGCCGAAGAGATGTAGTTGATCTAACTGGCAAGTCACCATGCGGAATTCTTTTCAGAATTAAATACTCAATTCCAAGTTCAGTACAAAGGTTTTCTTTTGATAGTGTGTTACCATCTTCGTTAACAATAAAAAGATCAGGTTTAACTTCCTTTAGTTCATTAACAAAATCTAATAATCCAGAACCGGTATTGATAAAAACTGATTTAACAACAGAGAGTGCCTCCAGCAAGTAACGTCTTTCTTCTTGATTGTTTATAGGATATCTTCCTTTTAATTCATAAACGGTTTTATCAGCCCCGAGTCCAACATATACATCGCCAAAAGTGGCAGCTTCTTTTAAGAAAGCAACGTGCCCGCTATGTAGCATATCAAAACAGCCGGTAACAAAAACTTTCTTCGGTTCCACATAATCCCGCTTTTTTTTGAAGTATAATTTACAGAACGTAAATTTATTTCAGAATAACATTCTTTGATTTTAAAAAACAAAAACCGCTTCCGCGGTTCATTTTATTTATATCCATTTTTTATCGCTCCCACCTCTGCACTATAAAAACTTTGTCACCTTGTATCTTTGTTACTTCATTACTCCTTCACTTTGTTACCTTGTTACTTCCTCACATTCTCAACATACCACTCATACGCCTTCTTAATTCCCTCTTCAAGCTTAGTGGAATACTTCCATCCCAGTTGGTTAAGCAGACTTACATCCATCAATTTTCGTGGAGTACCATCTGGTTTCGAAGCATCAAAAACGATCTCCCCAACATAACCAACAATCCTTTTTATTATCTCAGCGACTTCTTTAATAGTAACATCCTCCCCACTACCTATATTTATATGTGTAATCCCATTATCGTATAAATCTTTAGCATTGATTTTGTTCATTAAAAAATAAACTGCGTCAGCTAAGTCTTCAACATATAGAAATTCTCTTTTGGGTTTTCCACTACCCCAAACTTCTACACTCACTTCTTTGTCACCCTGAGCTTGCCGAAGGGCAGCTTCATGAAATTTTCTAATCAATGCCGGTAATACATGTGATGAATTCAAATCATAATTATCGAATGGTCCATAAAGGTTCGTCGGCATTACAGAGTAGAAGTTTGAGCCATACTGTTTAGAATAACTCTCACATAATTTGATCCCAGCTATTTTAGCAATTGCATAAGGTTCGTTTGTATACTCTAAATATCCGCTAAGAAGAGAATCTTCCTTGAGGGGTTGAGGAGCTAACTTTGGATAAATGCATGAACTACCTAAAAATAATAGCTTCTCAACATTATTTTGGTAAGATGCATGAATCAGATTAGATTCAATCATCAAGTTATCATACAAGAACTCCGCACGATATGTATTATTTGCTAAAATCCCACCAACCTTCGCCGCTGCTACAATTACATAATCCGGCTTTTCTTTACTAAAAAATCCTTCTACCTCTTTTTGATTTCTTAAATCAAGTTCATTAAAATCTCTAACTATAAAATTGCTGAATCCTTCTCCTTCAAATTTTCTCATTATTGCAGAGCCCACCATCCCCTTGTGACCGGCAATGTAAAGTTTTTTATCCTTATCCAGCATGTAGATCCTCAACTTTTATAATATATGTTAACATGAGGTGACAAAGTTATAGAGTAACAAAGTAATTGGATTATTCTTTACTCTCTTTGTTCCTAAGGTGTTTAATTAGTCCATTTAATTGAGCTCTAATCTCAATTAAAGAATTAAGAACCTTTTCCTTTTCGAGTTCATTAATAAAACCTAATTCAGCGGCAATAATTATTTGTGTTTCAACTTCACTTAACGAGCCCGAAGAAATTGAAAGAAAATGAATAAACTCTTTATCATAACTTCGAGCCGCACCTTCTGCTATGTTTGATGGGATTGAAACAGAAGCCCTTCTCAATTGTGATGTTAGCGAATACAATTCCGAGGTAGGAAATTTTGACGTTAGTTCGTAAATTATTTTAACTAAATGAATTGAATTTTGCCAAACATTTAAATCTTTATGAGTCTTCAAAATTCTATCCCAATCATTTCATCACCTTGTCACCTTGTCACTTTGTTACTTTGTTACCTTGTTACTTTGTTTCTTTTTTGCACTGTTCCCAGTTGCTTCAATACCCTCTACTCCCCACTTTCTCCAAATCAGCTTTTATCATAAGCTTGACTAATTCTTCAAACTTCACTTTCGGTTCCCAACCAAGTTCATTTTTTGCTTTTGTAGCATCCCCGATCAGCAGATCAACTTCAGTTGGCCTATAATATTTTGGATCAATTTCTATTATCACATCACCCACTTTTACCTTGTTACCTTGTAACTCTGTTACCCTGTTACTTTCCCTCTCTTCCACCGATTTAACAACACCACACTCTTTTTCTCTTTCCCCTTGCCAGCCAATCTCAATCCCCATTTCCCTAAATGTCAATTCACAAAACTCTCTAATTGTGTGCGTTTCCCCAGTTGCCAAGACATAATCATCTGCTGACTCTTTTTGCAGCATTCTCCACATTCCCTCACAGAATTCTGGCGCGTAACCCCAATCTCGTTTTGAATCCATATTTCCTAGCGTTAATTTCTTTTGATATCCAAGAAAAATCCTTGCTGCGGCTCTTGTAATTTTTCTTGTTACAAATGTTTCTCCTCTTCTAGGAGATTCATGGTTAAATAAGATACCGTTGCAAGCAAAAAGATTGTAGGCTTCTCTATAATTCTTTACAATCCAGTATCCGTAAAGCTTGGCTACACCATATGGGGAACGTGGATAAAAAGGAGTGGATTCCTTTTGCGGTACTTCTTGTACTTTACCAAAAAGTTCAGAGGTTGAAGCTTGATAGAATTTTGTTTGCTTTCCTAATCCAACTTCTCTAATTGCATCTAAGAATCTAAGCGTTCCTAGTGCATCAACTTGTGCTGTGTAATCCGGTATTTCAAAAGAAACCTTAACATGACTTTGTGCAGCTAAATTATATATCTCATCCGGTCCTATTGCTTCTAGTAATCTATTTAAATTACTTGTATCTACTAAATCTCCATGGTGAAGAAACATTTTCTTATCAAGAACTTCAGGATTGTTGTAAAGATGATCAATCCTACCGGTATTAAAGGAACTGCTCCTTCTTATAATCCCATGAACTTCATATCCTTTGTCAAGAAGTAATTCAGTTAAGTAACTGCCATCTTGTCCTGTAATTCCTGTTATTAGTGCTTTCTTCATAATGTATTTATTCCATAATCAAGTTGCATGTTACTAAATCTAACTCTTTGTTATTATCAACAAAATATTACTGAAATTCAATTTCAGATGAATCGCATGCATTCAGTTTTTTGTAATTGCCTTTTACGATTGCATTCATTCCTATTATTGAATTATCGAGCATTGATTTCTCAACTTGAGAGCTAGGACTCAAAATTGAGTTTTTTATTATAGATTCTTTTACAATACAATGCTCTGAAATTGTTGTGAACGGACCAATGATTGAGTTAATCACAGTAGCAGAATCCGAAATGTAAACCGGATCGATAATCGTACACCCTTTAATGTTTCTATTTGTGCCTTTTGTCTGGAGTATGTACTTATTGGTAGAAAGCAAAGTCTCGCTTTTACCACAATCGTACCAGCCTTCTACCGGAAAAGTAGTAAAAGTCTCTCCCTTTTCAATCATCAATTGAAGCGCGTCTGTAAGCTGATATTCCCCACGTGTTTTAATTTCTTTGTCGAACAACTCGTTAAGAGACTCTGCGAGAAGTTTTGAATTCTTTATATAGTATAAACCAACCAATGCCAGTTTTGATATTGGTTCTTTAGGTTTCTCAATCAGCTTAACAATTTTATTGTTCTCGCAAACTGCAACTCCAAAACGGGAAGGATCATCAACCGTCTTTACGCCAAGCGAGCTAACCTTTTTTTCAAATACTGAATGAATGTCAACATCAAAGATTGTATCCCCGAGAATGATGAATATTTCCTTATCATCAAAAGTTGGTACTGCCATTTGTATTGCATGACCGAGACCAAGAGCAATCTCTTGAGTAACAAAGCTTGCTTCAAGTTCAGGATATTCATTGTGTACATATTCTACAATCTTTTCACCAAGATAACCTACAACAAATGTTGCCTTAGTAATCTTTTCGGATATTAGTTTATCAATGATGTGACCAAGTATTGGCTTGCCCCCCACATTTAACAATACTTTAGGAAGAGAAAATGTGTGTGGCTTTAATCGTGTGCCGAATCCGGCTGCGGGTATTATTGCCCTCATAATGTCTCGCGTTACTCAGACTTTAACTAATTGTTAAAACTATAAAACGAATGAAAAAGAGATTCCTCCACTGACATCCTTTAGATCTAGAAATCCAATTATCAAATTTATTTTATTGTATAACTTTGTTCTTAAAGCAGTGTTAAACCTAATAGCATCATATTCGGCAATAACATCAAACAGATTAAAAAAATGAATAGAAGTGCCGCCAAATATCCCAACAAAATTATGATTTGCAGCTGCCAAATAATCCGTTCCATATCCAAGCGTTAACGATAAATTGGAAATTAAAGAGCCAAGTTTCAGATTTTTTGTTGCCACTCCATAAAGAGCATTATTATGTACAGCTTTTTCCCCACCAAAAACTGTGAAGATATCATGAAGCCCAAATGCTAATGAAGGAAAATACTCAGACTCCTCTTTGACCCTAACTTTTATGCTTGGAGTTCTATCACCTATTGCCTGGTTATTGATTGAAGGTAATCCGTTCAACCTTGTAATTCTTATACTAGCTTCTACGAAGGGTAAGAAATTTAAGGAAAGAAAATAGTTTTCAGCTGATCTGTTATATCCGCCGAAAGAAACAACTGACTTATCAAGAAAATTTGTTCCAACTGTTATCTTAGCATCACCATGAATTTCAGCAGAAGGAATGAAGAGAAGCCCCTCCATTCCTTCTAAATTTTGAGAAAAAGAATAAGTCTGAAGCAATAATATTAATAAGACTACTTTTTTCACTTCTTAACTTCTTTCATTATTTTAGCCGGCACACCAGCAACTATTGTATTTGGTGGTACGTTTTTAGTTACAACCGATCCTGCGCCTACAATCGAATTCTCACCAATAATAATTCCACAAAGGATTGTTGCTGACGATCCAATTGAAACTCCTTTCCCAATCCATGTCTCCTCTAATTTCCAATCAGCTTCCGTCTGCATTGAACCATCCTGATTTGTTGAGCGGGGATACTTATCGTTAATGAATGTAACATTATGACCTATAAAACAATTATCCTCGATATGTACTCCCTCGCAAATAAAAGTATGAGACGAAATCTTACAATTTTTTCCAATGAATGCATTTTTTTGAATTTCCACAAACGTTCCAATTTTGCTTCCATCTCCAATTTCACAGCCGTAGAGATTCACAAAGTCAAAAATCTTTACATCGTTCCCTAATATTACATTATTGATATTTTTCTTTTCCATAGTTTTTTCCAATTTTGTTTAATCAATCTTTCTATTCTCTAAAGTAAGCGTTTAACTTAATTTAGTCTGGAGATGCTTTATTAAACCGAAGAGTTGAGCTCTCACTTCATTGATCAGATTAAATACAGTTTCTTTCTCATTTTCATTTAGAAGCATAAGTCCAAAAGAAATTATTATTTGAGTTTCAACTTCACTTAATGAACCGGATGCAATATTTAGAAAATGGATAAAGTCTCAATGAGAATTACGTGCTGCACCTTCAGCAATATTTGAAAGTATGGATAATGCAGCACGTCTCATTTGCGATGTTAATCCATATATCTCGGATGATGGAAAACTAGAAGTAATACCATAAATATGTTTTACTAACTGTATTGAGTTTTGCCAAACATTTAGATCTTTATGTGTTTTCATTTTCCCCTCATCGCTTTGTTACTCCATCACCTTGTCTCTCTGTTACAATGCCAAATTATTACTCAGTTGATTTCCACAAGCTGCCCTTTATTCTTAATGGATTTTTCTGCTGCTTCTAATATTTTAACTACTGCCAAACCATCTTTTCCACTTGTAATTGGTAAACGTGATTGCCTTATTGCACCAATAAACTCTTTCACCCCTAGAGCAAGCGCTTCAGTTTGATTTACTTTTGGAGAATACATATCCCCTATTCTGTATTGGACTAGAGCATTATAAATTCCCTCTTTATCATTTAGTTCAACTCCACTATCGTAAACTTTTATCTTCTCAAAATTCTCCATATCATCAAATACAAGCATCTTCTTTGTACCTCCTAAAATCATGCTTCTAATCTTAACTGGAGAGGTCCAGTTAACGTGGAAATGTGCAAAGCAGTTTTCTTCAAAATAAACTGCAATATGCGCTACATTTTCATGATTATAATAATTTGCTATTCCGTGGGCGGAAATCGCCTTAACTTTTTTACCTAATACATATTCCATAATTGACAGATCATGCGGTGCCAAAT
>Ga0172380_10002137_pt1 | contig 31808 bp, 26 predicted proteins | sample Leawe162metaG_FD_119747 | JGI IMG/M metagenome (GOLD analysis project Ga0172380, IMG submission 119747) | Leachate microbial communities from a municipal landfill in Southern Ontario, Canada - Leachate well 162 metaG | ecosystem: Engineered > Solid waste > Landfill > Unclassified | place... | reverse complement strand
CGAGTCAGTCGATCCAAACGCCAAAGTCATCTTCGGTATTATGCGCGACGAGAAGGTCAAGAAGGGCCACGTGCGCATTATTGTTATCGCTACCGGCTTCCCCGAGAGTGCCGCCCACTCTTCACACACAGGCCCAGAGCGCTCACTCTTCTCTATGCCCGTCGAGAAGCGCGAAGAAGAGCGTGGACATATTTATCATGAGATTTTGCGACGTGAAGAGAAGCCGGTCGCCGAGGAAATGAAGGAGCCGAAGGTTAAGGAGGTAAAGAAGGAGACTCCCGTGGTACCCGTTGAGCGCGAGCTGCCCATAGTCACTGCAACACCACACAAGCGCGACGACATCCTCCCCTCTCCCGACGATGAAGAGGCGTGGGGCGCTATCCCCGCCTTTCTCCGTCGCCACAAGAAGTGATCCCTACGTACCGACGACGCAAAACACGATGCGCTCAGCATCGTGTTTTGTTATACTAGCGACATGCATGATCTCATTATTATTGGCGGAGGCCCCGCTGGGGTGGCCGCTGGCGTGTACGCGGCGCGCAAGCGCCTCAGGACCATTCTCATCGCCGAAGAGATCGGCGGTCAGTCCACCGTCTCCGACGGCATTGAGAACTGGGTCGGCACGCCCACGATACCGGGCACAGACCTGGCAAAGTCATTTAGGGCCCATCTCGATGCGTTGAAGGGCGATATCGTCACACTCGCCCTTGGTGAGCGTGTAGTTGGGCTTGAGAGGGTCGAGGGCGGGTTCAAGGCCAAGACGGGCAGCAATGAGTACACGGCAAAGGCCGTCCTGATTGCGAGTGGCGCAGGCCGCCGCAAACTCGGTATCCCGGGTGCAGATAAGTTTGAGAACAAGGGCGTCACCTACTGCGCCTCATGCGACGGCCCCCTCTTTGGCGGTGCTGACGTTATTGTCGTAGGTGGTGGTAACGCCGGCTTCGAGACCGCCGCACAGCTCCTGGCCTACGCCAAGAGCGTCACCCTCATACACCGCCATAAGGAGTTTAAGGCCGATCCGGTCACGGTTGAGAAAGTTTCCGCATACCCCAACATGCGCGTCATTGCTCACGCAGAGCCTCTAGAGGTGCTTGGCGATACCTTTGTTACCGGTATGACCTACACCGACAAGGACACAGGCGAGGTCAAGACCATCTCTGCCACAGGCATATTCGCCGAAGCGGGCGTTATTCCCAACACGGGCTTTGCCGAGGGCCTCGTTGAGTTTGACGCCGTGAAGCGCATCAAGGCCGACCCGCGCACGCAGCGCACCGCCACCGAGGGCATCTGGGCCGCAGGCGACTGTACCGATGAGTTGTACCACCAGAACAACATCGCTGCGGGCGACGGCGTCAAAGCCCTCGAGGACATCTATCTCTGGATAAAGAAACAATAATGTCGCTCTCCGAGAAACGCTGCGTAGCGTGCGAGGGTGGCGTTGATCCGCTCACTCCTGAGGCGGCAGAGAATCTGCTCGAGCAAGTGCCCGGTTGGGAGCTTGTCGCGAGCGCCACCGGCCTTGCGCGTGAATTCAAATTTAAGGACTTTCTGGCCGCAATTGCTTTTGTCGACCAGGTAGCCGACATTGCCGAGTACGAAGGGCATCACCCCAACATCCACATTTACTACGACCGCGTGCGCATCGAGCTCACCACCAACGCCATAAGCGGCCTCTCCGAGAACGACTTCATCGTCGCAGCGAAGATTAGCACCCTCCCTAGCTAGGCACGCGTAGCGGGCTGCAAAAGGCTCACCCGATTGCCCTCGGCTCAACACCGCGCCGTCGCGTAGTATTGGTCTAGGCACGGCCTCGCTGTCTCGGCCTGCTGGCCGAAACTTGCTCCGGCGCTCGAGTCCTCCCTTACCCTCGCAAAATATAATCTCCACGAGCTTTCGCTCGTTGCCCATTATTTTGCGGAGGCGGGAGGATTCGAACCTCCGATACCCTTTCGAGCATACCAGTTTTCGAAACTGGCGCGTTCAACCACTCTGCCACGCCTCCGTTACTCGCCATCCTAGCATTTTGAGCAAGAAATGATAAGTTTTACGTACGGCCCCATCGTCTAACGGTTAGGACGCCGGCTTTTCAAGCCGTTAATCGGAGTTCGATTCTCCGTGGGGTCAGCGCACAGCATCGAGCCGCCGCAAGGCGGCTTTGTGCGTTGACCCCAAGCAAAGCGTGGGACGCTTTGCTTCGGAGAAGCGAAAACCTTGTGAGCAAATTTTGCGAATACTTGGAGCAAATCTCCACAAGGTGTACTGAAGCTGTAAGCTTCGATACGTGTAATCACAATCTCCGTGGGGTCACAAATTTTGTAAAGCATGCAAACTACCCTTCTGGAGTAGCCACCATTTGAATATGAAAAGGAAAAGGGCGGGAGGATTACCTCCCGCCCCTGCCACGCACAGTGCGTGGCGTTTCGCCTCAGCAGTCCAGGCGGACCTTGTGGATGTCGCCGGCCGTCGTCTGGCCGCTGTCGTCGATGCCGCCGATCTCGCAGGAGTGCCCCAGGCCGGTGGCTTTGTCGCCGGACACGGTCACCCTGGCGCCGCATCTACCACCGGTAGCGAAGGTGATTGCAGAGCGCCCAAAACAAGACTGACACTACCTTAGCACAGGCGCTATTTTATAGCAGCACCGAGCTATGGTATATTCGTGGCACGCGCGGTTAGCTCAGTTGGTAGAGCGCCACATTGACGTTGTGGATGTCATAGGTTCGAATCCTATACCGCGCACCAAACGCAGGAAGACCCGAGCGCGTTGTGCGCTCGGGTCTTGAGGGCCCGACCTTTTTGGGATCAGGCGGAAAGAGCGTCAGGATTGACTACGATTTGATGTTTATCGCTCCAGGGGAACTTGTCGTTGAAGTCGAACGTGATTCCGTACCACCCGCGGGGGGCGCGAGTCATTTCGAAGAGCACCACGCTGCCGGGCGTAGGCCCAAACAGAAAGGTGAAGTTGCCGACCAACTCGTCTGCATTGATTAAGTCCTTTGCTGCAGCCTCCCGCGCACGAAGCAGGATCTTCGCCTCCTGCTCGCGAACCAAGGCCTCGCACTGCGCGAGACTCCTCACGTGTCCCGCGCGGATGAGGGCTCCTTGAAGGTCCTTATGCTGCCCAACCAGAGCTTCCGCCATCGCAAGAGCAGTCCAACTCTCCGTCGCCCGCACAGCCGCCAGACGCGACGCAGGCATCGCCGCCTGCACCGCACCCAATCGGACGTCGATTTGCGGGTGTCGATATGTCCACAAGGGCGCCCGACAACAATCCGCGGTCGCACGTTCGCCGACCGCCACTTGAGAGACACCACTGACCTCTACTATCAACTGCATCTTTGTCACCCAGTCCTTCCTTGTCGGTTTGCGACCTTCTCCTGAAGGTCTTCCCGCGAGAGTATACCCGACCTTGTGCCACGATGCACGGGTCTCGACAATATAGACAACAGGTTAATTTATGATATACTTACCCCTATACAGACTATGCGAGCCAAGCGAAAATCCTTCTCCCCTAACAAGTACGTCACCAAGCACGCCTCACGGCGTGAGCCTCTGCGTGGCAAACCAGGGGGCAAGGAGGGCAAGATCTACATCTATGGTAAGCACGCCCTCACTGAGGCGCTCCAGAACACTCCCCAGGTAATCCGCAAGGTATTCCTCTCTGCCGACCTGAAGGACGCTGAGCTCCGCCAACTGCTCACCAAGCACCAGATCCCTACAGCGCCACTAGTGCCCGGCAAGGGCAAGGAGCTCGTCGGCCGTGACACCGCGCACCAAGGAGTTATTGCCACCATGAATCCCGATTCCCTCCTCGTCTCGCTCGACGATTTTCTAAACACGCTCGACCTAAGCAAGAATCCGGCCCTCGCGGTCCTTGGCGAGGTACAAGACCCGCACAACGTAGGCGCGATTATTCGCTCTGCCGCAGGCTTCGGCCTCGCTGGCGTACTTATCCCCGAGCACAATCAGGCGGGCGTGACTGGTGCCGTGGTGAAGAGCTCTGCGGGCATGACCTTCCGTATTCCCCTCGTCAAGATTGGCAATGTTAACCACACCCTCGACCTCCTCAAAAAGAAGGGCTTCTGGACCTACGGCCTCGCCATGGACGGTAAGACCTCCCTCGGTGCTGACACCTTCGCAGCACCCTGTGCCTTTGTCGTAGGCAACGAAGGTGCGGGCATCCGCGAGAAGACTCTTGCGGCATGCGACGTGACCCTCTCTATCCCTATGCACAAACGCACGGAGTCGCTCAACGCGGCAGTCTCCGCAGCCATCGTCTTCTACGAGTGGTCCCGCAAGCACCCAGAGGCTCTCTAGACCCATGAAGCACGACGCGCATCTCGTGACTCTCCCTTGGAGCGACTACGAGCTTCTCGACTCGGGCGACAACATGAAGCTGGAGCGCTTTGGCGCCGTGATTGTCGCTCGCCCCGAGACTCAGGCTCTGTGGAAGAAGCAGCGGCCCGAGCTCTGGGATACCGCCCAGGCTGTGTTTGCCTTTCGCGACAAGAAAGGTGTGTGGGAGACCAAGAGCCCAGTGCCAGAGGCGTGGCCCGTCTCATGGCACGACGCACGATTTAATGCGCGCCTCACTGGCTTTAAGCACACAGGCATCTTCCCCGAGCAGGCACCGAACTGGGGATGGATACAGGAACAGGTCAGCGCACTGCACGAGCACCAGGAGTCTGCGAGAAAAGAGTCTGGCCGACCAGAGGGAGGAGATCCGAGGACTTTTTCGCAGCAGACTCCTGGAGCGAGTGTCCTCAATCTTTTTGGATATACGGGTATCGCCTCGCTCGCTGCTGCGCAGGCAGGCGCCTTCGTCACGCACGTCGACGCTTCTAAACAGTCGCTCGACTGGGCGCACGAGAATGCGCGCCTCTCAAATATTTCCGAGGACCGCATCCGCTGGATACTCGACGACGCGCTCGCCTTTGTTAAGCGCGAGGCGCGTCGCGGAGCCTCCTACGACGGTATCATCCTCGACCCGCCCGCCTTTGGTCGTGGCGCCAAGGGCGAGGTGTGGAAAATAGAAGAGGACTTTCCTACCCTACTCAGAGAGCTCAAGAGTATTTTCTCAGACAAGCGTGGCTCCTTCTTTCTCCTCAATGGCTATGCGGCTGGCTACGCACCGCGCTCATTCGCACAAGCGGTCGAGAGCATCTTTGGTGAGACAGGCGGCGAAGCCGGCGAGCTCTTCATACAGGAGTCCTTTTCAGGGCGTGTAGTGCCCGCCGGCATCTACGTACGTTTTGTCCGCTAGGGGATGCCAGGGTACACTGTTTCTATGCACGATAAACAAATTGCAGTGCTGTATCACGGTGGCTGCCCCGACGGCTTCGGCGGGGCCTTCGCGGCATGGAAGAAGTTTGGCGACGCGGCCGAATATGTCCCAGTACAATACGGACGCCCGGTACCCAAGCACCTGGAGGGCAAACGACTCTTTTTTATTGATTTTTGCTACGCCAACGACATCATGCAGCCGATTATAGCCTCTGCTGCTTCGGTAACCGTACTCGACCACCACCTGGGCAACAAAGCAAACGTGGAAAGCATGCCTGAGTTCGTTTTCGACGAGAAGCGCTCCGGGGCGACGGTGGCATGGAGCTATTTTCATCCGGAGACCCCCGTCCCAACACTGCTGCGTTACGTACAGGACGGTGACCTGTATACCCATGTACTACCCGATTCGCGTGCAATGCTTGCATACATGTATGCACAACCCTTCCATTTTGAAACATGGGACTCACTTCTAACTCAGCTTGAAGATACGATACAACGAGACGTAATTATCGAGAAGGGAAAAATTTACTCTGAACAATTTAAAATCCTCGTCGAACAAATCGCCAATAAAGCCATCACCGTATCATTCGAGGGACATGAGGTACACATGGTTACTGCAGCCTCCATGTTCACCTCTGACGTAGGCAACCGTCTGGCAAAGCAGAAGCCACCGTTCGCCATGATTGCTAGTTTTCATGGTGACGTACTCAACATTTCGCTTCGTAGCGATCCGTCCGTAGACGTGTCCGCTATCGCACGCAAGTACGGCGGCAACGGACACCCCCAATCATCTGCTTTTCGGCTAACATGGGGCACACCTCTTCCATGGACCGTCATCAATGAAGATCCTAGCAATTGACCCCAGTACCACAACTTCGCTTCGCTCGGTTGGCTACGGGGCAAAGGACCTATGAAAATTTTAGCAATTGAAACTAGCTGTGATGAGACAGCGATAGCTATTCTTGAGTGTGCGGGCAATGAGAAGTCGGCGCAGTTTACAATACTTGGTAACGCCCTCCTCTCGCAGATAGAGATACACCGCGAGTACGGCGGCGTCTTCCCCGCTCTTGCCAAGCGCGAGCACGCTAAGAATCTTGTGCCCATACTTGAAGCTGCGCTCGAAGAGGCAGAGCTCCTACACGAAGATACTCAGGCCCTGCCTGCAGAAACGCACGCAACTCTTACGAAGCTCTTAGAACGCGAGCCGGGCTTGAGCGAGGCTCTTTTTGATTTCATTTCCGAGTGTGAGACACCCGCCATCGACGCAATCGCCGTCACTGCGGGCCCCGGCCTCGAGCCCGCACTCTGGGTGGGGGTGAACTTCGCCAAGGCGCTCGCCCTCGTGTGGAGCAAGCCGCTCGTCGCGGTGAACCACATGGAGGGTCACATCCTCTCTGCGCTTGCAGAGTCGGACGGAAACACTCTTGCGATAAGCAATGTAGAGCTTCCCGTACTCGCACTCCTTATCTCGGGCGGCCACACCGAGCTCGTCTTGATGCGTGAGTGGCTCGAGTACGAGCTCATCGGCCAGACACGCGACGATGCTGTGGGCGAAGCCTTCGACAAGGTAGCACGCATGCTCGAGCTGCCCTACCCAGGAGGACCAGAAATATCTCGCCTTGCGGAAGAGAGTCGATGCCAGGCTACGAGAAAACGGTCTGGCCGACCGGAGGGAGGAGATCCGAGGACTTTTTCGCAGGAGCCTGGCGAGGCGATCGTGCTCCCGCGCCCAATGATCGACCAGCCCACGTGTGACTTCTCTTTTGCCGGGCTCAAGACCGCTGTTCTAAATGTACTGAAAAATCGCGAGAGTTTGAGCGATGAAGACAAAAAACTCATTGCCCACGAGTTTGAAAACGCTGTCGGCGATGTGTTGTGGAAGAAGACTGCGCGGGCGCTTGAAGGGACTGGCGCCGCCACGCTTGTGCTAGGCGGCGGCGTCTCGGCCAACACGCACATCCGCAGAGTTTTTAAAGACGCCATGACTCGAGAGCAGTCACACGTTACTTTGAGAATCCCTGCTGCAGCCCTTACGACCGACAACGCTATTATGATTGCCCTCTCGGGCTACTACCGAGCACTCCGCAGCGACTTCGCCGACCCAGACACGCTCAAAGCAAACGGCAATCAGCCGCTCGCATAAAGCCCCGTATTTGCTATATTTTAGAGCATGGACCCCGTTAGAGAAAAGACATCAGAGATGTCTGCCGACTCAGAAATGAGCCGGTTCTCTAACGGGGTGGACGAGAAGTTTCTAAAGCCGTTTGACTCGGTGGCCACCGAGGCGCGCCTCTATAAGGCGTGGGAGGAGAGCGGCCTATTTAATCCTGACGCGTTGCCTGACGCAACAGAGCGCAAGCCCTTTACGATAATCATGCCGCCGCCCAACGCGACGGGCGTGCTCCATATGGGCCATGCACTCGGCCTCACTATTCAAGATATTCTCATTCGCTATAAGCGTATGCAGGGTTTCGCTACACTCTGGCTCCCCGGTACCGACCACGCCGCCATAGCCACGCAATCAAAGGTAGAAAAGGAGATTTCTAAAAAAGAGGGCAAGAGCCGCCATGACCTTGGGCGTGAGGAGCTGCTCAAGCGCATTGGCGAATTTGTTGCCGACAGTCGCTCGAGCATACAAAAGCAGATCCGCGTCATGGGCGCTTCGTGCGATTGGTCACGTGAGGCATTTACACTCGACGAGGCTCGCAACGCAGCCGTTAACACTCTGTTTAAGCAGATGTACGACGCGGGGCTTATCTACCGCGGCCATCGCATTGTAAACTGGGACCCAAAAGGTCAGACCACCATCTCGGACGATGAAATCGTGTACGAAGAGCGCGCAAGCAAGCTCTACACCTTTCGCTATTCTAAGGACTTCCCTATCCCCGTAGCGACCACCCGCCCCGAGACCAAAGTGGGCGACGTCGCCGTCGCCGTGCACCCCGACGATGCTCGATACGCCGAGTACGTGGGCAAGGAATACGACGCTGTCTTTTGCGACGTGCCGATACATATCAAGGTTGTTGCCGACAAAGAGGTCGACCCAGCCTTTGGGACGGGTGCCGTGGGCGTCACGCCTGCACATAGCCACACCGACTGGGCCATCGCTGAGCGCCACCTCCTCTCGCAAGAGGGTATCGTGATAAACGAGTACGCCAAGATGTCGGTCCCTGGCCGCCTCCTTGGCAAGAAGACCACCGAGGCACGCGAGATGGTAGTGGAGTGGCTGAGTAGTGAAGGGCTTCTCGAGAAAGAGGAGGATACCAAGCAAAACATCGCCACCGCCGAGCGCACGGGTGGCATAGTGGAGCCCCTACCCAAGCTCCAGTGGTTTGTTGATGTAAACAGAAAGATCCCTGGCCGCGACAAGTCGCTCAAAGAGTGCATGCTCGAGCCCGTCCGCGCAGGTGAGATCAAGATCCTCCCGGACTATTCAGAGAAGACCTATTACCACTGGGTCGAGAATCTACGCGACTGGTGCATCAGCCGGCAAATCTGGTATGGGCATCGCGTGCCGGTGTGGTATCGCGGCGAGGAGGTGGCCGTAGGCACTGAGCCTGAGGGCGAGGGGTGGGCACAAGACGAGGACACGCTCGACACATGGTTCTCTTCGGGCGCATGGACCTTCTCCACCCTTGGCTGGCCCGAGAGCACAAGCGACCTTAGGCGTCACCACCCTACCGACGTTATCGAGACTGGCTACGACATTCTCTTTTTCTGGATCGCGCGCATGATACTCATGACTGAGTTCGCGCTCGAGCAGGTCCCCTTTCGCACTATCTACCTGCACGGCCTCATACGCGACTCTCAAGGGCGCAAGATATCAAAGTCTCTCGGCAACAACATCGACCCTGTGGAGGTGGCAGAAAAGTTTGGTACCGACGCAGTACGCATGGCACTTGTCGTGGGCAACACGCCTGGCACCGACACGCGCATGTCGGACGACAAGATTAAGGGCTACAAACATTTCTCAAACAAGCTGTGGAACATCGCGCGGTTTGTACTGGAGCACACAGCGAGCGTACGCGAGCAAGAAAATGGGGATAAGACTTGGGCTAGCGCCCCGGAGCGAGCCCATTTTGTTGCTCGAGATAGTGAGCTTCTCGACCAATTCGAATCGCTTACAAAAGAGGTCACTCGTGACATTGAGGAATATCGCATCTACCTCGCCGCAGAGAAGCTCTACCACTACGTCTGGCACGAGTTTGCCGATGTGATTCTCGAAGATGCTAAGAAAGTTCTCGGCACGGTGCAGCAGCCGTCAGAGGCCTCTGATCAGGATAAACACTCTAAGCGTTCACTTCTTCTTTACATTCTCGACGGCTCGCTCCGCATGCTTCACCCCTTTATGCCTTTTGTCACCGAAGAGATCTATCAGTCCATGCCCACCATGGATTCGAAGTTTCTCATGATTGCCTCGTGGCCGACAAAAAGTACGGTAGAATAATGAGGTGTCTTTTCTAGATCTCAACGCAACCACGCTCGGGTACGCATTTTTGGGAGGTCTCCTTCCCTCTATCCTCTGGCTCTACTTCCTCCTCAAGGAGGACTCCCGCCACCCCGAGCCCAAGCACCTTATTGTCCTCGCCTTTGTGGCCGGCATGCTTGCCGTACCGCTCGCCCTACCACTTGAGCAATGGGTCTGCGGCCGCATGAGCGTACAGCTGGGCGGGGGCTGCTTCTCGCAGCAGTACGACTTCTCCACCCTTCTTTCGTGGGCACTTATTGAAGAGGTGCTCAAGTACATCATGGCCGCCACTTTCATCTTGTGGCGTCGCGCGGTCGACGAGACTCCCGATTACGTGATCTACATGATTACCGTCGCCCTCGGCTTCGCCTCTGCAGAAAACATGCTCTTCTTGCTTGAGTCGCTCTCACAAGGACTCTTCGCGCACGCGGTACTTACCGGCAACCTACGCTTCCTCGGCTCGACACTGCTCCACGTTATCGCCTCGGCCACCATCGGTCTCACCTTCGCGTTCTCTGCTGCGTACCTACCACCCGCACGCACGATAGCCGCCGCGACCGGACTTATCCTCGCCGTCGCGTTGCACACCGGGTTTAATAGCCTTATCATTGCAGGAGGTACTTCCTCTCCGCTCAGCGCCTTCTTTCTCGTATGGGTGGGCGCCGTGGTCGTCTTCGCTGCATTTGAAGTACTAAAATATTTTCAGTACCGCAACTTCCCTAACCCCACACCATAATTATTATGAAAATTTCCATCTTCGATCGTCTGACGGGCGGCCCAGTCGACGCCTTCGACTCTTTTGACGAAGAGCTCTCTGATGCTCCTACGAGCCGCGGCTTGCGCGAGCGTCTTGGCGATACTGCGCGCCCCGCTCCTCTGGAGGACGACACTGTAGAGGCTGAGGGTCAGCTACCGGTAGACGTGCACCAGACTGCAGGCGAGATCGTCATACGTGCTTTTGTCGCTGGCGTACGCCCCGACGAGCTCAACATTTCTATCGGTCGCGACCTCGTCGAGATTGAGGGCTCGCGCAGCGAGCGTACGCAGGTCTCGGGCCCCGACTACTTCACTCGAGAGCTCTTCTGGGGCTCCTTTTCTCGTACCATTACCCTGCCCGAAGAGGTAGACGTCGATGAGTCGACCGCAAGCGCCAAAGACGGCCTCCTTACGCTCGTCCTCCCCAAGCTCGACAAGAAGCGCCAAACCAAACTTAAGGTTAAGGCAGGCTAAAAACGAATACCTCAACGGGTTGAGTTATTGGTGCTACTGAGAGCCTACGCTCTCATCTTACTTGCACGCAGATACGTAATAATTGCTGCCGCACTCCGTGACTCGACTGGGTCTAAATACTTCTTGCTCACGTCGACAATTTTCTCGATGACATCGAGGGCCTCGCTCCAGCCTTCGACTCCGTTATCTCTGCTGTATCGATCGGTGAAGTTCTCAAATACCCGCAATAATTTTCCACCCTTAAAATGCTCGTCGCCCTCTTCATTTGTGCGCTCGCGGGCAACTTCTTTTTCTAGTAACTGACGTAGAGCAATCTCTGATTCTAGGCCTCCTTCTTTTTTGCCGAGCTTTGAAGCATCTATGCCCGCATAGCGAGCCGCATTAAGTACGGTATCGATGATACCTACATGCGACTTCTTTACTCTCGCAAGGATTACGTTCAGCGCCTTTTCTAGCTCGCCGTTGCGGAGCTTCTTTATTTGGTCTTCATCGAGATTATCAACCATTGTTTCTAGTTCTGTCAGTCGCTTCATAGCACTGTCCTCGACTTTCTTTCGCATTTCTTCAGACAGGCGAATACGATCCGCAAGAGACCCTTGTTGGAATCCAGAAAGCATTTGCTCTTGCTCGTCTGAGAGTCCGCGCGGTGTGCCATCGAGCGTAATCACTTGTACCTTTCCGTCGCGCGCCGGCCAAGGTACAAAAGAGAGCGCGTGCGCATCACGTGTCGTCACCGAAGAATCTTGACCAGTCACCGCAAAACCGCCTACAAGCCCAGAGATTATGCCCGCCTCGCGTAGTAACGCAGTTGTTACCTTTGCAAAGTCTGCACATATACCCGCATACTCTTTACCCCCTATCTCCGAGGCTATCTCTGGATTCGTTTTCTTCACTTGGCGCATTCTATTGCGCATAATACTCATGATGTCATCAACATTACGTCCGCGTTTTTCAGCTTGTACTTCAGAGTTATCAAAGTCGTAATAGCCAATTCCTCTCACGTACTGCTCGATAGCACTTAGCCTAGCTCGTGGTGGTAGACTCCGTATCGACTCCACAAAGAGCATCATTTCTTCGGGTAGTACTGCAATCGACTCTGAACTCTCCACGCCAAAGCTCCTCTCGTACTTTGACTTAAATCTCTCGTATTCCTGAGTATTCACGTCCTCTGGTGTTGGGGCGACCTCCTGCACGCTTTGAGAATAAGTAACTATCACAACTCCTTCAGGGATTTTAACTGTTGCTCGGCCCGTAGGGTCGACCTCAGGGCGTATAAAGACCTCTTCTCCGTCCTCTCGTATGCCTTTAACTCGCTCCGGAATAATACTCCCGTTGAGGTATATCGGCAGTGATATTTTCACTTCTCGGCCGATATCAACCTCTGCGGTAACTTCCGTAGTTGGCCCATCCAAGCTCGTCGCGGCTGGGAATACCGCCCGCTCCCAGTCGTCGCCAGCACGACTATATTTATCAAAACAGCCCGTCGAAATAAATCCTGGTATCGCGTGTCGCACTCGCATGACCTCTTTTGGATTTGTGTCCCTCGGGTCGCCGTCAAGAAAGCGGTCATTCCCGTGAGTCTCTAGATGCGCACTGCGCATGTCCTCACCTGCACGGGATGCAAACGATCCGCTACTATCGTAACCGCGCTTAGCTCTCCGTACCTTTTCAAGATTAGGATACACGCTCGGAAACAAACCTCGCACGAGGTGTTCAGTATAATAATCTGAAGCAGGGTCCTTCTTTGATGCAAAGGTCTCGAGGAAGAGCTCTGGCGCAGACCGAATCATGTTATTAAGACTTGAAATCATTGCTCTCGACGTATTGAGAAGCTGCTCGGCTTTCTCTCTCGCCGTTACCGGCTCGGCGGTGTGATAGGTTTTATCATACTCGTGTATTGCTTCTAACGACGGCGTTTCAACGGCGTTCAGTAAGTCGAGTCTACGTTGTTCATCGACAACTAAGGATGCGTTGTCCTCATAACGCAAAACGACATCTTCTTCTCCTTGGGCGCCTTCTCTTATCCCAATTATCGAAAATGATTCCCCGTCAGGGCCCATAATGATTGAAGCCTTGTCTAGGTCCTGATTAATTTTACCGTGATGGATAGTCATTAGTGTCTTACCTACGTCTTCTACTGGAAAGCCCATGGCAGTTTTTAGACGATCTATCTCCTCGCTGTCTCCACTACCACCCAGACTATATAAGGCGTCGCCTCGGAATTGTCCATGCAGCACAATTTTTTCATCTGCTTCAACCCGCTCATTACCAACGTGGAGAACTCTTTTGCCTCTCTGTACAAACTTTCCACTTGCTTGGTCGTACACTTTTTTTCCCTCATCTACGTAGGCAAGCTGCCCATTAATATCCATGCAACTGGAGCTCCTAATACTACCTTTTGCCTTAGCAATCACACGACCTGATTCATCAAGGATCCAACTGCGTGCGGGAGCAGACTGCTTTTCTTCGGTCCCCACAACAATATTGAGACGACCTCCCGACAAAAAAATGCCTTGCAGTTCCTCACGGATCGGAAAAGAAATATCTCTGTCTGCGTCGTGAACAACCATATTGGCATGGCCACTTGCGTCTTTTTCTATTGCACAGAAAACAAGCTTGTCGTTTATTTTGGCACGCCTGATGTCGTCGTAAGGACCGTATTGCAAATTGCCATGTCGCAGGAATGCCCCCTTCCCAGCCTTTCTACTATCGACAATCAATGTCAACTTTCCATCGACAATGCCCTCCATAAACACATCTTCACCCTGTAACTCTTCGAGTATTTCCTCGTCTCTAAATAAGACCTTTCGAGAGGAATCTGGGCTATTACCTATAGCATAGCTATGCCCGTCGGGCGCCATAACAGGACCGCCAGGGTGAAAATCGTAATTGCTGATAACGACATTGCCACGATCGTCTAAAACCTCATGGAACGACTCGTCATCTCGACGGGTTTTTTTATTGCTGAAAAAAAGTAGACCTCCATTATATCCTTTAATGTGGTCCATACGCTCAAATACGGGGCTTCTCGTACCGTCGGGTCGCACAACGAATGTGGCGCTTGAGCCTGCTGATTTGATTTTTCTATAAATCCTTCCGTCTACTACTACCAAACTCGAGTAGCATTTCATATTTCCAGTCAATGGATCTACACCGTCCGTGCTCAACTCCCCGCTAAACGTAGACATCTGTGGGCCCACCTGTGTGTAGTACGGGTCCTCTGGTGTCATCCAGTAAGAACTAGGTGTCGTAGCCAAGGTCCTCAACTTTTCTTGATCGAGCTGACCATTTTCGACTGCGCCACCCTTTTCTTTTATCACCACTTTATACTGACCTGACTTCTCATCCTTCTTAATCTTGAACTCCCCCGGTTTGTATCCTCTACGCTCAAGACTCGTCTCGATCTCGCTGAGCAGGTTTTCTTTGGCGAGACCTTTACCGATTCCGGTGAGGAGCGGTTTGTATTGTGCGCGACGCAGCTTGCCCGAGAGCCATGGGTCGTCAGCGGGCGTGTTGGGGCTTGTCTCATGCAAGATCTCTCGTAAAGTGTCTTCATCGACAAACTGTTGGCCACGAAGTCGTTCTTCTAATTTCTCGAGCACCTCCTGCTTGTTGCCCTTTGCAAGGTTCGCCACTATGTCTCTCACGGCGTCGCGGTAGTAGTGAGGGGTGAGCTCGAGTTCAAGGCGGTGCAGCTGTGTCTCGCCAAGACGTTCTCCTGGCGAACGAGAGTCGACAACAACCATCTCACCAACTCTCCTTTGTTTAAGCAGATGCTCATAATAGTTATCAATCTCTTTTAAGATTGGCTGTGCTCCAGTCGAGACTGAGGGCGGCCTTAACCCCGTTGTCTCAATACTCTCAAGCGTCGCTAGCTTTCCAGCAAGAGTGTCGGTGAGAGTATCTAATCCTTCTTGATCTTCGGGCGAAGCAAACCTTCTGTACCCCTCAAGCTTGTTGCGAAGGGTAAAGGCGAGGTCGGGGTGCTTCACGATAAAAGCGTCGCGAGAGATACCTTGCACCTGCTCGTCTCGAGTGAGCCCCAGAGCGTCTACCATATCCATACCGTCCTCGAGCGAGTGGTCCATGACCCGATACACAAGCTGATTGCGCTCTTCAAGTGGAAGCTCGAGTGCCTGAGTCTTAAGCACCGCAAAAAGGTGCGCCTTGGCGGCACGGAGTTCTTCAGGTGAAATTTGCTGGTCAGCCTCGGCAGGCCTAGATCGAGGTGCTTCGCGTTTCTTCATTGGTTAATTTTAGCAGGAATTTTGCTTATCTATTCTCATTACTGTGCGCCCATTACGACACTGCCCCAAGCTTGATAAGAAGCGCCAGACCAAGCTCAAAGTTAAGGCGGGCTAAACAAAAAACCGCCCCTCGGGCGGTTTTTTGTTCTCGGTGCTTGGACCCAGGCTCGAACTGGGGACCCCTTCCTCTTCAGGGAAGTGCTCTACCAACTGAGCTATCCAAGCTCACTTCTTACGCAGCAAGGCTACTCCTGCCCCGCTTGGTATGAGTTTAACAGCTTTTGCAAATCAGCGGAAGTCGGCAGACCGAAGACCCCAGAGGGGGTCGTGCTCGACACCTGGCTAAATTTTGACGCGATTGGGTAGAGGTATTGCTGATAGAAGTAGAGCGGAAGTGCGAGTACGACGGCCCAGATGATGAGCTTGCCGAAGAAGCTGATCCACTGCGTACGACGAATAGCCCTCAACATGCGGTGATTGTCTTTCGCGAGCGCGTGCGTCTCTTCGAGCAGACGCTCGAGGTCAGGATCCATGTGTATGTAGTATAGCAAGTAAAACGGTGCCCTTGCCAAGAATCGAACTTGGATTACCACGTTAGGAGTGTGGAGTTCTATCCGTTGAACTACAAGGGCGAGGTCAAAATAACGTTAGTAATCTAACATTCTTTTGCGCCGAGCGAGCTCATGTATCGAGTCCGCGAAGCTATAGGAGCCGAACACTACGCGGTTATGCCAAGGGTAGACGCGAGCCTCTCCTTGTCAAAACCGACAATCAATTCGTCACCAACGTAGATAACGGGTACGCCCATCTGGCCAGACTTCTGAATCATCTCCTGGCGCTTCTCGAGGTCGGAAGCAACGTTGTGCTCAGTATACGCGATACCCTTTTCCTTAAGAAAATCCTTAGCCATATTGCAGAAGTGGCAAGTGGGTGTGCTGTAGATAGTGACGGTTTTGTCCATGTTTTTTGGGTTATGAGGCTAGTATATCACGTGGAGTTATCCACACTACTTCGCCCATCGCAGACGTGCGGACTTGAAGCAGGTGCCCTATTGTTTTTTGTGTTTTTATGATGTAATGTGCTGTCGGACGTACCTATACGTCCCAACAACCCATTGGCCCCGTTTGGGTCAGGAGGTAGCACGTGGACAAAATTGCAGTAGATGGAGCCATCATTCAAGCGATGGTGGACTGCGCCATTGAAGAAGAGGACGGCCTCGAGTCAATCGACAACCTCGAGGTGCTGAAGGTGGTCTTTCGGAAGATGGCCCGCAGCATGGGGACCAGGAGTTCTTTGCGACGGATCCCGACGAGTGCCCACCCGGATGCCCTTGCAGGCATCATGCTGATGGAATACATCAGCACCGAAGAGGAGCTGGATCTCTTGGCGGAGATTCTATTCGAATACGACGAGCTCTTCAGCGCGGCTGCGCTCGAGCCCTTCGTCGATGCATACCGTGCCCGCGATCTTCGGGCGCATTTGCGTTACGGCAACTACCGCCACGCGTGGGAGGACCTGGACAAGGCCTACTTCGGTCTCAGTGATGGAGCGCCTGAGGAGGGCGCTCTGCCCTCAGCGGGCATGGTCTTCGAAATGGCAGCCTCAGCTTCTACGGTACGTGCGCTGATTGAAGAGATTCATCAACACATGTGCGGCCGAGGGCTGGTTGCACCGATCACGGAGGACTTTATCGAGAAGCCGGCCTCGGACACGCATTTTCCCCGCGGGGAAAGGGAGGTCCCGGGCTGGAAGTTTGCCGTTGCGATGGGCGCCTCTCAGGCCTCTGGAGTCAACCGTACCGGCCAGATGATTCTGGCCATCAAGCGCCGGCTCTGCGATGAGCGCAACGCAACCCGGTCGGCGCGCGCGTTGCGGAGGAAGGCAGCAAAGAAGTAGGAGGGGCACTGGGCTCGGCGACAACGAATCGCCGAGCCCTCACTTTTTATAGGTATGCAAAATTTCATGCGAGCACCGGGAATCGAACCCTCGGTCTCAACCGAGGGAATGAAAGTCAGTAGGACTTTCATCGGTTTTCAGCAGGAAAACCGGTTCTACCACTGAACTCAGTGCGAGATACGAGAATCGAACTCGTGCCTACTGCTTGGGAAGCAGTCGTCCTGCCACTAAACTAATCTCGCAATTTTAAAACCAGTCTTTCACTTTCTGCCACCAGGTCCGCTCGGGCGTGGTGGTGGCCGGCGCTGGTGGCACTACCACAATAACCTCTTCTCCTGGCCGCGCAACTCCAAATGCCGTGCGTATGGCAGCGTCCTGCCCTAGGGGTGTGTCCAGAGCCTCAAGATTGGCCTCGAGCTTGTGTTTGCGTTCTTCGAGCACTCGATACTGCCGCTCGGCATCGTGAGCCTCCTTCACGGCTATCTGCGCCTTGCCCACGAGACCCCAGATAAGCGACGCGAGCCAGAAGATCACGAGGAGGAGCACCCCCATGAGCACCCCCTGCTTCAACTGCTTTGGACGCATGCGTCCAGTATACGTTACTCCGCCGACGATTGGATCATCTTCATAAAGACGTCCTCAGGTATGTCGACACGGTTCTTGTCGAACTGAGCACGATGCTTCTTCCCTTTCTTCTGCTTCTGCAAGAGCTTGTTCTTGCGCGAGACGTCGCCCCCGTAGAGGTAGCCCGTCACGTCTTTGCGCATCGCAGAAAGCGTTTTCGAAGAAATAATTCGGCCGTGCGCCATTGCCTGTATCTTGGTAACGAAGAGCTGGCGCGGGAGCGTACTTGCAAGCTTGTCGACCATCTTCTCAGCCTCTTCTTGTACGCGACGACGGGCCACCACGCGCGCAAACGCTGGCACCGGCTCCTCGGCAACCAGGATATCGAGGCGAACTACGTCGGCAATGCGTTCGCTCATAATCTCGTACGAGAGCGACGCATAGCCCGAAGAAATGTTCTTAAGCTTGTCGAAGAAACCACGCATAAGCTCGCGCAGCGGCATCTCCACAGTCACCTCGATACGCCCATCGTGATAGGTCTCGGTGCCCTGCGTTATAGCCTCGTGATCGTAGAGCATTTGTATCAGGGGGCTGAGCGACTCGGGCGGGGTGATGATCACTACCTTGGCCCACGGCTCTTCTATCTGCGCGATGTCCCCGTGTGGAGGGAACTTCGACGGCGTGTACACCACCTCGCGCTTGCCGCTGGTCGTGGTGACGACGTACGAGATAGTAGGTATGGTGACCACCAGTCGCAGACCAAACTCTCGCCGCAAACGCTCGGTAATAATCTCGAGGTGCAGGAGCCCAAGAAAGCCACAACGGAAGCCTCTCCCGAGCACACCAGAGGACTCCTCCTCAAAGGAGAGCGATGAGTCGGAGAGGCGTAGGCGCTCGAGCGACTGGCGCAAGAGCGGGAGGTCATCTTGGCTCTCTGGATACACCGATGCCCACACCACCGGGCGCGGCAGCTGGTAGCCCTCAAGCGCTGGCAGCGTGCCTTTGCTCGCGACAATGGTGTCGCCGACTGCCACCACGCCTGGCTCCTTAATGCCCGTGACCACATACCCAATCTCTCCTGCCGAGAGCGTATCGGTGGGTGTTTCAGCCGGTGAGAAGGTGCCTACCTCAAGAGCAACGAACTCTTTCCCCGCAACGCTAAAGGTGAGCGACTGCCCTTTCTTAAATGAACCGTCGAAGACGCGCATAAAGACCGCAACGCCGCGATGCGTCGAATACGAGAAGTCGAAGATGAGCCCGCGCGGCTCGTCACCCTTCCCCTCAGTCGACTCCCGCGGCGGTGGCACGAGCTGTACGATAGCGGCCAGCAATTCGTCGACACCTTCGCCCGACTTGCCTGAGACTGCGTAGACCTCTTCTGGTGAGATGTTGAGGCGCTGTGCGAGCTCTGCCTTGACCTCAGCTACGCGCGCCGCAGGCGAGTCTATCTTTGACACCACCGGGATAATCACGCACTTTTGCGCCTCAGCCGCTGTAAGGGTGGTGAGCGTTTGTGCCTGTATGCCCTGCGTAGAGTCCACGAGCAAGAGCACGCCCTCTACCGCCTTAAGCGCCCGCGACACTTCGTAAGAGAAGTCGATGTGACCGGGAGTATCGATAAGATTCAATATGTAATCAGTCCCTTCGTGCGCATACTTCATGCGTACCGGCTGCATCTTTATCGTGATACCGCGCTCGCGCTCGAGGTCCATCTTGTCGAGCACCTGATCGCGCATCAGACGCTCAGGTATCGTACCCGTGCGCTCAAGCAGGCGGTCGGCCAAGGTAGATTTGCCGTGGTCGATGTGCGCAATAATGGAGAAATTTCTAATATGTTTTGGGTTCATGGTTGGGGTGGTTCTTCTGCCGAGGGCTCGAGTATGCCCGACGCACCCTCTGGGGAGCGGCGCCAAGTACGGAAAAGATCGACAATCATCGCAAACTCTTTATTGCCCAGCGCATGGAGGACAAGCCCAACAACAATCAGGCCTGCGACCCCTGCCGTAAGCCCCTCGGCCAGCACGGTGGCGAGCGTGGTCAGAGGCGCGATGCTGCCCATGAGCGCGAGCGCGCTGTAGGCGGCAGTTGCGCCTGCCACTGCCGCAATAATGCCATCGACACAGGGCCGCAGGAGCGCGCGAGAGAGCCCGGGTGCCACCGTTCGGAGAGCCACGAGAGACAGCATGAGAAGAAAGATTTGTCCAAGAGTCGAGGCGAGCGCAAGGAGGAGGATGGGGAGGCCCGACACGTCACTCACCTTCAGAAGCGCGGCAAGCGGCGTGAGTATAGCTGCGGGCGGCTGGCCGAGAAGCTTGATAGCCAAGAGCACCGTGAGCGCACCTGCCGCAAGCTGATACATGAGCGGGCGCCATGACTGACGCGCCGCATAGAGAGCGCGCGAGAACAGGAGCTTGAGCGCCTCGGCTGCGAGACCTACCGCGAGTACCACGAGGAGTGCGGCCGTGAGGCGCGTCGCTTCCCAGTCGAAGGCACCTGTGCCGAGAATCACTCGCACAAGGTGCGCCCGCAAGACTATAATCATACCGAGCGCAATAATCGACCACAAGATAATATGCCGAGCGCTCGAGGAGAGCACGCGAGTAAACTCGCCCTTGTCCTCAAGAGCTGAGGCCTCAGACAAGGCGGGGAACGCCGCCACCGCATACGAAGACCCTATGAGCGCAAGTGGCACCGCCTGCAAGTTGCCCGCCAGCGTAAAGACCGATACCGACCCCGTGCCAATGCGTGATGCCATGGCAGTAAGGGCGAGCGCGGTAATAGAGTTCATGCCGAGCGCGAGCGAGCGCGGGACAGAATCGCGCACAATGGGAAGCATCAGCGCGAGCCGGGGCATACGCAACGCTGGCAACACGCCCGCCTCAAGTAGCACCGGCACGTTGACCATCAGATACGCCACCGCACCCAAGATAACCCCACCGCCAATACCGGGGAGCCCCCAGAGAGGGTAGAAATAGACCGTACCAACAATAATACCGAGGTTGTAGAGTACGGGCGAAAGAGCAAAAAGCACAAAGCGACGATGTACCTGTGTCACGCTGGAGAAGATACCTGAGAGTCCGAGGAGAAGAGGCTGGACAAGCAAGATGCGCGCCAACAGCACGAACCCTTCTTGCCCCGGAGCTCTCATAAGGTCTGGGTACAGAGCCGTCAAGAAGCTCGGCATAAAGAGGGCGATACCCACACACGCGAGGCCACCGACCACAAAGAGGAAGGTAGCGGTCTCCGATAAGAGACGGCGCGTCTCTGCCCTATCCATGCCCGTAATGCGGGGAATGATGACGTACGCACTCACGAGCGAAGAGACGATAGCAAAGACGAGATCGGGCACACGAAAAGCGGCGTAATAGACATCAAGTACCTGGCCTGCGCCAAAGGTGTGTGCGAAGGTACGGTCGCGGAGTAACGCGAGCGCCTGCGAGGCAAGCGTAAGTGCGGCGAGCAGGTAGGCGGCCTGATGCAGGCCCTGGATGGGCGTTGAGATACGCGAATACGCGGCCTGACGAAGGCCGCGTACCCGTGTTCTGATACTCAGAAGAGTCTTATGCACCATGACTCTACTCTACTCTACAGGGGCGTAGGAGACTAGCTTGCTGGCGGCGTTGCTGCCGAGAGCAGGTTTGCGGGGAACGGGTTCCTTCCTGCCTCGAGCGCAGTGATAAGCGGCGCAACTGCACTCGTGTTCTCTGCAGAGAGCGCCGCAATCTCCTGCAGCTCCTCGATCGCACCTGCAAAATTGCTCTGCTTGGCATACACCGCCGCGAGGAAGTAGCGTGCATTGGCGAACTGCTTGTTCACAGCCACCGCCGCCGAGAGTTCTACGACTGCGCCTGCGTAGTCGCCACTTGCCGCTCGCAAGACACCCACCTGGAAGCGTACATTCGGATCATTAGGCGCGAAGTACGCGGCCGACACTGCGGCATCGAGCGCTTCTTTCACATTGCCACTCTGCACCTCGAGCTGCGAGAGGAGGAAGATTGCGTCGAGGTAGTCTTGCTTGAGTGCAATGGCAGACTTGAGGTCGGCCTTCGCTGCCGCGAAGTCTTTGTGAGCGATATTGAGCTGCGCCACAACGTACAAGATTTCTGGACTGGTCGGGTTGAGCGCCTGCGCCTTATCGTAGGCCGTCTTCGCACTCTCGTACGCCCCCGACACGTTCAGTGGCACCGCCTGCGCATAGAGGTTACCGAGCGCAAGCCACGTCTGATACTCAGAGGGCGCGAGCCGTGTGGCAGTAATAGCCGCATTGATTCCCGTCGAGAGCGTTGCCTGGAATGCCTGCTGCGCGACGGTGGCGGGCATCGTTGTCGAAGCCGCGATTTGTCCCAGGCGCACAATCGCTATGTCGGCCTGTGCCTGGTATGCGGCAGATGACGGCGCGAAGGAAATCGCACTCTGTACGTCTTGCTCTGCCTTGGCTACGTCTCCCTTAGAGAAGGCGACCTGCGCATTGGTGAGCGAGAGCACGGCCAAGTATCGCTCCACGAGTGCGTAGGCAACAACGACTGACGCAAACATGAGCAACGTAAGCGAGAACACCACAACGAAACCGAGGCGTGGGCTCCGTGAGAATATCAACCCGCGCTGACGACCCTGCTCGGCAAAACGCATGGTGGAGGTAAACAACCCTGCACATACAAAGGTCAGCGCAAGAATCACCGCACCGGGTAGGGCAAAGACCGCTATCACAAAGAGATACGCCGTCATCACAAACGACAGCACGGCGGCGTACCGCACAGATGGGTCATGCGGCGTACGGCTGATTAGGGTCCGCAGACCGAGCACCACGAAGAGGCCGAAGAAGAGGATCCAGCAGAGCGCACCGAGCAAGCCCGTAGTGACAAACGAGGTTGGGATAAAACCGATGCCCGCCCTAAAGTCCGTGTTCCAAAAAACGGTCGTGTTGAGCGACGGGTCGCGGTGCTTTAACCACTCCACGCCAAAGGTCCCGGGGCCAGTGCCGAATATGGGTGCGGCACTATAAGTCTTCTGGGCTATCGCCAGCGTCGACTGCCACGAAGGGCTCACCGACACGACATTGACATGGAGCGCATTGGCGAGCGCGCCACTCAGTGCCCCACCCACCAAGAAGAAAATGGCCACCGCGAGCACGGGGAGCGGGAGCGTCACCGAGCGCGCGCCACTGTCGGTGCCAAGAGAGCTCTCGTCCATAAGAGACACATTGTCGAGGTCGTCCTCGTCTACGACACTCTTGCGCATCATTGCCGACTCAATAAAGAGCCCGAGCGACACGAGGGCAACCATGATCCAAACGATGGTCGAGTTTGCGATCGCCAACAAGAAGAGCGCGATTACCGTCGCCACCACGAGTGCGCGACGAGAACGCAGCGACAGTTCAACGAACCGGACCGTCACCAGGACGCCGGTCACGCCGAGGCCGAGGAGGTACGCAAGGTCCTCAAACGATCCCACAAGCGAGAAGGCGGGAGAGATGGTCTGGGGCGCAAGCTGCCCGACAATGACAATGAGGAGCTGTAGCACGGCGACCACCACAAAGGCTCCCGCCCCTGCGCGCAGAAAGGTCTGGTAGTGCTCGACGCGGCGCAACACGAGTGCCGTGAGCGTACCGAGTGTCGCTGCCGCGATCATAAAGCCAAGCGTATCTACCTCGAGCGCAGTCCCCCACAGTGCGGTTGCGAGCGGTACCCCCGAGAACGCAGTCGAGAGCGCGTAGGCAAGCACCGGGAGCCACAGTGCCCCCACAAGCGCGAGTGGCGGGACGATAACACTACCGCGCGAGAAGCGCGCCGCAATGAAGAGCACCAGCGTAATGATGGCACCTTCTGCAAGGAGGAAAGCCTTCGTCGTCATGAGCGGCGCAGAAAGGAAGGGTGTCGCCAACACTGTGCTAGCAAACAAGGTCGCAATGAGAGCCCAGACATTCCACACTTCAAGTGAGCGGCGAGGCACGACGTCTAATGATTGTGGCGGCATAGTAAATAAGGGCTATTCGATAGTAATGCGTGTAGTATACCGCAGCGCTCTCCCTGTCTAGAGACTACTGCCCCGCCAGAAAATGTGGTATAACCATAGCGGACTAGGCAAGACGATCGCTCTCCAAGCTTTACCGCCTGGAGAGAGGAAAGTCCGAGCATGCCCCCGCCCACATGCCCTTGGGCTTTGGGCAGAGAGAAAGGTAGCGGGTAACGCCCGTCGTCCGCGAGGATAGAGGTGCCTACAGTGACGTCCGAGGCGAAAGCCAACGACTCCCTTCGGGGAGAATCCTGTTGCAAGGCAGGGGTGCAACGAGCAAATCCTTACCCGCATGCAAGGCCGTGACTTGTGTGACGTCGCGCAAGCGCTTTCTCACGAGTAGTGCCGCTTGAGGTCTCGAGTAATCGAAATCCTAGATAAATGATCGTCTTTCCCTACCGCAAGGCAGGGAATACAGAACTCGGCTTACTGCCCTAGTCCACCACATGCAAAAACCCACGCTCCTGCGTGGGTTTTTGCTTACCGTGCTCCGCGCCCTAGATCTCGCAGGTACCGCCGGCGCACGCAAGCTCCTTGGCGCCGATAGTCTGGTCGTTCTTCTCGTAGAGCACAAGGCGTGAGAAGTCTATCGCGCCCAACTGGCTCTTACGATGCTCGAACTCCTCCTTCGTAATCTCCTCGTACGGCGCAAGCTGGTACACGTGGTCCTTGCGAGGGAGGAAGGAGAGCCCGCCCACAATATCCCAGTTCTCGTACACGAAGTTCGCCACCGCGAGCCACTCGTTATCGCTCACGTAGATCGTGACCGACGGGTTGTGCTCGGTAAAATGGGTCTTCAATCGCTTCCACTCCTCGAGCATCGCGAGCGCCGTAATGTCCTTACTCACAACCGCTCCCTCAGGAGCCTTCACCGGGAACTCAAGCACCATGGTGGTTGCGTTACTGGTCGAATAGCCCACCTCTGGGCGAATCGGCACTCCCTGATCCTCAGCGAGCTTCAGGAGAGGGTCGTTCGCACTGATGCGCACGCGACGGATGTAGTACGGCGCATACCATGGGTGCATACCGGAGCCCACGCCAAGGAGCTGTCCTGAGTTGCCGTGGGGCTTCACACACGTCACGGCAGTCGAAGGCTTGCGGCCGAAGCGCTTTGCATACTCCTTGTTCACCTTGACCGAGTAGTCACGCAAGTCTTCGAGCACCGCATCATTACGGACCATTTTGTTGTCGTAATAGCCCGTTATCGAGACACCCAAGAGCTGCTCGTTGTCACAATTCTGCTTCCACTCCTTTGAGAGGTACTCAAAGTCGGTGAGCGTTGCCTGGTAGGTACCGAGAATAGTGGCGAGACGCATTTTGCGCTTAAGGCTTGCCGACGTGTCGTCGGGGCGCACCACAATAGAGGTGAGGTTGCAGAACTGCTTCGAGCGCAGATAGATCTCGCCACAAGGGTTCACACCCACCTGTGTCTGGTCCTTCAGCATCTCCCAGCGACGCTTCGGTACCTGCTTCTCAAGCCCACCACGGTTGAATATGCCCCGCTCGCCTGAACCGCTCGTTACGAGCGCGGTCCACTCTTCGAAGAACTCTGCGGCTGAAGGCTTTACCTCGTATACTGCCGAGTTGTTGGCCATCGAACGCTGCCCCTCACTCTGCCAAAAGGCACCCTTCTTAGCATCGCGCATGTCGCGGTCGTCGAGTGCCGAGAGCGAGATAAGTGCCGAGCGGCGCACACCCCCTGCCACGACAATAAGCCCAATCTGGCAGATGATATCGTGCACATCGAGCGTGGAGAGCCGGCGGCCTTGGCGTGCGAGCATCTTGCGACGGGTAAACTGCATGAGCTCCTGGAGGGGGGCTGGCCCTGAGGCGCGGCCACCCATCGTACCAAGACGTGCTCCTGCGGGGCGGATAAGCGAATAATCGATCTCGACATCGTACCCAGAGGACCATGCTTCACAGGCAGCAACGAACGCATTGCACCAGCCGATCTTACTGTCCTCAACCACAATGGCCGGGAGCGTCTTGCCGCTCTGCTTTTGTATCTGGGGGAACTGCTCGACGTTCTCAGGCTCAGCTGAGAAGCCACACCCTGCACCGCACATAGAGACATACATAATCTCGGAAAGGTCACGCCAGTTTGTTGGCGCAATATAGGCACAGTTGTACGCAGTCACGTTCATCTTGCGCGCCGCCTTGCCCGCGGACCACAGAAGCCGCATCGAGGGGCACACTTCGCGATTAAGAATCCCCTCGCGCACCTCCGCGTACTCCTTGGCCGTGAGTTTGGTGCCCAAGCGCTCGCGCATGAAGTCCATAAAGCGGTCGATGGTCTCGACCCAGGTCTCGCGACGGCCAAGCTCATCGCTCCAACGCGAGTAGAATTGGTAGAATATGAACTCTTGATACGGCGTCGCAAAGTACTTGCTGCTTTCAGAAATCTTCTGCCTGACCTCATCGGGGATCATTGCCTCAGCGGCACGGAGCTGCGAACGCTTGTCGCGGTAGAGGATGTACGCCTTGGCCGTCTTCACGTAGTCGTTCAAGATGAGGTACTTCTCCACGAGGTCCTGCGTGCTCTCGACCGTAGGGAGGAAGCCATTGAACTTTTTCGCTATTCTCCCCAACTCGCCTGCCACCTGGTGCGCAATAAGCACCGCATCTTCCTGGCTCCCCTCACCGGTCTCCATCATCGCCTTCCATGCCACCGTGACAATCTTGTCAAAATCGAAGGGCACCAACCGCCCGTCCCGCTTCTGTATCTGTGGCACGAGCTCACGATAGCGGCGGGTCTCTTTGGAGATCGTCGCCTCGACTTTCTGCTCAACTACGGGTGCAGCTACCTTTGCGCGAACGACGGCTTTTGCGGTCTTTGACATGAATGATTGTGGCGGTTGAATGAATAAAATACGAAACGTCTTCGTTATCACAAGTTTACTCCTGCCAATCTAAAAAACACTGTGGATAGTGTTACTGCGTAACGGTTGGAAACTTTTGCAACGTGAGCTGGGTGCCGGTCGCCACCGCATGTGTGCGGGCGAAGCCCGCCATCGTCTCAAGGACATACCGTGCGGGTACGGGTGGATAAAAGACATGCGGGTATGAGGCAGGAGAAACCTCGGCAGCGACATGCACCACCCGTCCTTGAGCGTCGAGCCAGAATATGTCGAGCGGTATGAGCATGCCCTTCATCCAGAAGCCGTACCTGTCGTCTCTGGGAAAGGCGAAGAGCATCGCAGAGGTAGCAGGGAGGTCGGTCCGGCCACTCAGGCCACGCTCACGAGCAGCGCTGGTGGTCGCGAACTCCAGGCTCAAGGACACTCCGCCGAAGAGCGCCCCCTCAGGAGACACCTGTGGGAGAACTGTCTGTGGCAGGGTTGTCCTATACGCATACAGCAGTAGCCCCGCCACCAGCAGCACTCCGAGTACGTACCAATACCTAGACCTCATGCAGGTAGTGTAGCCTACGCCAGTATCGGCCGATCTTGGTGCGCCGTATCGAGAGGGCAAGTGCGCGTGTACCAAGGGCTTCGCCAAGGCGTGGCGCGAGCGAGCGCATGTACGTGCCCGACCCGCACACCACACGCAACGAGAGTACGACGAACTCCCGGTCACGGGCCTCAGAGATGAGCCTTTGCCAGCTGGCACGCACCGCCTCAATGCGAAAGTCTGCGCCCAGAGCCTTTGACGGCTCGTCTGACGTGGGTGCTTTTGCGAGAAACGCATCAACACGCTGTGAAAGTTTTACGGCCGATAGGGAAGTCACGTCCCTCCGTTTAATACGGTAGATATGTTCGGCATGCGTTGGGATCTGAATAGTGCTAAGCGTGCCCTCGAGGGCATACATGAAAAGAGGCTTACCTTGCACCGTCTTAGATGAGAAGTGCGGGTAGGGACGCACGTGACTTCCCTCCTCGGCCCTCAAAATCTCGTCCAGGCGGGAAAAGTTATCCACAGGTGTCGTTTTGCCCGCATACTCGGCCAGGCCGAGGGCGTCGCCCGTGTCGCTGCCAATGTCGAGAAGAACTTCTATTTCATATTCTTTGTCGAGCTTCGTATACTCTTTTTGGCGTCTGCACTCTTCCCCGAGCAAGACGAGCAGCTTCCCGCTCGCCATCGGGTCGAGCCTGCCCGCATATGATGCAGGCACCTCTGCATACTCTGGGTGCTCCCCTTTCCATCTCCCTATTGCCGCAAGGGGCGTCTCCCCCGAGAGCTTCTCCACTACAACGTACTTTCTCATCTATGCGATTACGCTGTCGCAGCCACAAACTCCACCAACACAAAGACGAGCCAGAACGCCAGGAGGAGCAATGCCTCACGTCGTGAGATCGATCTGCCCGACCGCATGAATTGAAAGAGCACGAAGGCCGCCACCACCATGAAGGCGCCTGTGATATACACAATCTGCTGAGGGAACGTGAATGGCTGTATCAATGCGAGAATACCCACCACCACCGTCGCGTCTGCCAAGACGGTGCCAAGCATGTCGCCAACCGCCAATCCATCCTCCTTAGTGCGCACTGATCTGAGTCCAAAAAACAGCTCGGGCATGGTGGTGCCGAGGCCCACCACGAGCAGACCTATAAGTACCGGACTCACGTCGAGCGCACGGGCTATGGCAGTGGCAGACGTAACAGTGAAGTGCGCCCCAACCACCATGAGTGCCGTGCTGCCTACGAGCAGGAACAAGCTCTGGTAGTGTGTGCGCCTCGAAGGGGGTGTGACGCTCGTGAGCGTTTTCGCGTGCTGGAGGGTGCTGTGATAAAACAGCAGACCCATCACAATAAGCGCCGCTCCCTCGACCCGCGTGTACTGCCCGTCGAGCCCCAGAAGGAGCGGAAGAATCAAGATAAAAGGATACAGCGCCTGATTACGGAGCACCTTACTCTCTACCTTGAGGCTGCGGCCTGCGTAGAAGACCATCAGGGCGAACACGAGCGTTAGGTCGGCAATATTGGAGCCGAACAACATGCCCAGCCCAAACGCTGATACGCCGTTGAGCGCTGAATTAATCGCAATAAACGTCTCAGGCAGTATGGAAATAATGGCAACCACCATGAATCCCACGGCGTACTTAGAGATCCCCAGGCTCTCAGCGAATCTGTCCGCGTAGGTCGTCGCCATGGTAGACCCTTTGATAACGAGGCCGAGCGCCGCGACAAAGACAAATAAATTAGTAAGCATACGCTACAGTATACGCTGCGCGTCGTCTGAAGAGATACATTTCAAACGTGAGTGTAGAGAGCGCCATTTTGTCTGTGCAGTATACAAAAGAACGTTGACTTGGCACACTCTGCCTTTGCGCTGACGTGGCCGTGCAGAGGCTTAAACAGAGGACGGTCCGGAATCACTCATTGGCGCCGAGGATCCGGTGACTTCCACAACACATACGCTTATATCATCTCGTTTACTGCGATGCGAACCAGCCCTGCTCGCATCAAGGGCGAGGGCAGCGAGTCTCTCCGAATGCTGTTGCGGAGTAATATCCTGTCGTAGCAATGCCTCAATCTGGAGATCGGTAAGGTTATCATGGAGGCCGTCTGAGCTCACAAGCAATTTGTCACCCGTGCTCAGGTCGACGATATAAGTGCGGGGTTGAGTGTCCTGTCTACCGAGCACTTGAGTAATCATATTTCTGCTCTCAAAATACTCCTTCTCTGACTCTGTGAGCTCACTAGGGTCAATAACATTATTGAATTTCTGTTGCAAAGACCGTGCTTCAGTCTCGATCTCATAATCTCTGCTGACTAAGTTGTCGTCAAGCGTTATTTGCTCCAACTTTTGAGTAGTTGCGCGCCACACGTACACACGACTGTCTCCCACGTTTGCAATTACAGCTTGCTGTACAGTAGCCACACTCTCCACAAACCACACAACTGAGGCAGTTGTCCCCATTTCTGGGTAAGGACCTTCCCTTCTGAGCTGCAGGAGGTTATCGTTTGCTTCTTGCAAGATCCGTACCAATTGGCTAACGACCTCTTGTGCGGAGAGCTTTGGTGAGAGCTCTTGTAAAGCTGCCTTTAAGAAATTCTTTGTTTCTTGGGAAGCCACAGCCCCTCCTTCACGACCGCCCACACCGTCCAGCACGCCTACGAAATTAGTGCCTTGTATTACCGCATCTCCATTACGCTCAGGGCGCGTATCGCTTGCTAAGCTTTCAGTACCGATCTGCAATCTCGGCGTGGACTCGATAGTGGCACCCGTGGTTGCTCTCGGTCGCTCTAAGGTCATGGACAGAAGTATACCTCTGCCCTTACAACTTCTAAAATCACATAAATGGGGCTGACCCTATTATTTCATTATAAAACGATGCGGCGCAGATCCCTGAGGACCTGCGCCGCCTGATGAAACGGAGACCGCCTCATGTGGCCGAGAACTTGAACGAACAGCGGCAGGTGCATCCCTCGCCCGGTTCGAGATACACAGGGTCGGGCTTCCCGTCCCTGTCTCGACCGAGCACCGGTTCGATGCAGAGGTACCGATCGAAGGAGTCGCTCCAGAGGTTGATCCCCGTGTAGCCACCCTCGAAGTTCCGCTCTGCCGCGATAGAGACCATCACCACTCCGCCCGAGCACCTGAGGTCGACCTGCATCCAAAAGCCGTTGCGCGGGATGTAGACGGACTTGCCAGCGGCGAGCTCTGCACAATGCAGGTTACGAATACCATCCTCGTGGGTCACCCCCACTTCGAAGGGCTGCCCTCTCGTCGCGAAGTACGGATGAACGCCCATCGAGAGCGGCATCGGACGCCCGTGCCGATCGAGTCCCGTATCGCCGACAGCCAGCTCGTGGTGAAGCGTGTTACCGAAGTCATCCTCGGACACCTTCACCAGGACCTCGTGACTCCATGGGAAGACCTCGTTCGCGTCGAAAGAGAACACTCTGCACTCAAAGCCGCCGAGACTCGAGAACGCGCGCTGTGTGGCGCTGCTCCCACTGACCCGAACCAACCCGTGCTGGGGCAGGTTGACGCCCTCATAGGGCGACGTCTTGGGTTGCGTCCCGAAGATCGGCGCGCATACGTGGGCGCCACCACGGAGCTTCTGCTGCCCACCGATCGTAATCTGGCCTTGAGGAAAGAGGAGCTCTTCCCCTCGGTCGTTTGTCCAGCTCAGCAACGTGCCAAGCGTATCGAGTGAAAAAGGCATGATGATTCCTCCATGTGAGCACGCATTGTCGCAATGTGCGCGGCGGGTGACTGAGTGAGACTTGTCCTTGATTTTCTGATATTTATAGTAACACGTCTATTAATCGTCGTCAATGGAAGAATGGGGACTGGCTCCATTCTTTGGTCAGGAATCTACTTTTTGTTGGGAGGGACTTGCATAAGCCACAACCGGCCTTTTGTATCAGAAACGCTCTGGAATCTAAAAATTTGCTCTGACGTCCGCGAAAAGAATTTGAAAATACTCACCTTGACCTTAATTTTTACTGCCATATCAACGTATGTTACCTTCCCTGCTATCCGAAACAGATTTTCAGGAAAGTAAATTGTATTCGTTTTGCCCGATTCTAGATTCGTAACTGTTTGGTTAACACTGTCATGAACCACAATTGTGCTTCCGAAATTTTCATCACCATTAATTGTGAGATTTTGGTCGCTACTTAGTTTCTTTATGGAATATGTAAACTCTAGTCGATTGAGTGTCTTTTCACCTTCGTTTTTTATTTCATACAGGCCCGTGAGAATATTGTCTGGATTCAGATATGTTTTCGGAGTTGCTATCGAAATACTTACGTGGAGACTGTTCAGTGACCACTGAATACCTGTCCAAATAAAGCCCAAGGATGTAACAACAACTAATAGCCCTGCTCACACTGGGTTCCTGCCAGCCCAAGCTAGGAACGAAATCATTTGTGCATATATTGTGCTCATAATTGTCTCTTTAACATTTGCGGAAGGGGGGAGATTCGAACTCCCGGTAAGGTTGCCCCTACGCCACCTTTCCAAGGTGGTACATTAGACCGCTCTGCCACCCTTCCGTGTGTTGTTTTTATAGCAGAAAAAATACTAGTTGGCTTGTGGCCCCAGAAGCGCTTTGATACGTGCTTCAACTGGGGGGTGAGTAGCAAAGAGGCTCTCTATCCACGCGGCCTTCCCTTCTTGCTTGCCAAACGGCTCGTCGATAAAGAGATGCGCGGTGGCGT
>Ga0172380_10002136_pt1 | contig 31814 bp, 25 predicted proteins | sample Leawe162metaG_FD_119747 | JGI IMG/M metagenome (GOLD analysis project Ga0172380, IMG submission 119747) | Leachate microbial communities from a municipal landfill in Southern Ontario, Canada - Leachate well 162 metaG | ecosystem: Engineered > Solid waste > Landfill > Unclassified | place... | reverse complement strand
CCCTTTCGTAGAAATCATAGTTGCCGCCATAGGTGGTGACCGTCTTGTTGGCCACCTCTACGATGCGGGTCACGATGCGGTTCATGAAATCGCGGTCATGGCTGGTCATGAGCAGAGCCCCGTCGAATTCGTTGGCCAGCCACTCTTCCAGCCAGATGATCGATTCCACATCCAGGTGGTTGGTCGGCTCGTCCAGCAGCAGCACATCCGGCTTGAGGGTCAGGATCTTGGCCAGGCCGATCCGCATCTTCCAGCCGCCGCTGAACGACTCCACCGGGTGGTTGAAGCGGTCCGGGCCAATGCCCAGGCCGGTCAGCACGGTCTGTGCCCGGGTATCCAGATCATAACCGCCGCGATGCTCGAACTCCTCCTGGGCAACGCCGTAGCGCTCCAGCAGGGCCGCCATGGCGTCGTCGTCCATGGGCTCGCACATGGACGCTTCCATGGCCTTCAGCTCCCCGGCCAGGCGCACTGTCTCGGCCGAGCCGGCCATGACCTCCTCCAGGGCCGAGCGCCCGGCCATGTCCCCCACGTCCTGGGAAAAATAACCGATGGTGGTCTTCTTGGCGCAGCTGATTTCGCCGCTGTCCACGTCCTCCTCGCCCATGATGATACGGAAAATGGAGGTCTTGCCGGCCCCGTTGGGACCGACCAGCCCATTGCGGCTGCCGGGCAGGATCTGGAAGCTGGCGTCGCGGAAAAGCAGCTGCGAGCCATGCTGTTTGGTAATATTGGACAGGTGAATCACTTCAATACTCCAAGGTTGAAAAATTCAAAAGCTGAACCTGATACCACGCTTGCGGCCCTGTGGCAAACAGTTTTTCTGACGTCATATCAAGTTGCTGCAAACATTACGTTGATCGGGGTTGTCTTTTGCTTCGTGATGAGGAATAAAGCGCCCATATGGAATTAGCAGCATGCTATCTCCTTTGACATCTGTTATATGCTGAATTATATTGCGTATTAATTAATATTCACTTACGCGGCCTGCGCCTATGAATACAACCATCCACAAGAGTTCAGGACCGCTAACACCCTGTATATTAGCTGGTAACGGCCAATGTGGCCAATTGTATACTGCAACCACGCAACGTATTTTAGCAGGTAGAGGCTTGAAGATCTCAAACAATATGGTGTCGAAGACGTTCTTTTGGCACCCAAATGCGGGTGAAATGCATTACTTATCAGCATGTTAAACGGTTAATTGTTGGTGCGAAAGTTGAGTTATTATTAAAAAGATTATTACAAAAGTGGTCAACCCCTGATACAAGACCACAAAGTAAGGCGCAAGAGTCCAAATGTGTGCGAGAACACCGCTGGAAGAGGGGAAAATAATGGCTGAAATAAATACATTCATTTCAGGTGAGTTAACGATTAAAAAGATTATTGGCGAGGTGACTGCCGATGAATTGATGAATGCTCTGCGACAATTTTATACGGGCCACATTACAAAGAACGTGGTTTGGGATCTGACGAATGGGTCGGCCGGGAAGTTGATGCCCATCAATATAGAACATATTGCTGAACTGGTCCTGCAGCATGCCCATGTCAGGATTGGTGGGAAAGCCGCAATAGTTGCGCCGAACGACTTGAATTACGGCATGAGCAGAATGTTCAACACCTATGCGGAGCTAGGAAGCATTCCATTTGAAACGCAAATATTCCGTACGCTATCGGAGGCTGGCCTATGGATGGGAGTAGATGCCCTGTCTGCAATTGAGGGCACGGGAGGAAGGGAGTCTCCATCGGGCACATCATCAGAACTTCCTCAAACTCAGGAGTGAAGCGGAGTTCCAATATCTGTCGTATCTTGAAAAGCGAAATAAGGATAAGGCCTTTGGCAGTTACATCAAGTCTGTCAAGAAAGATCTGGGAATGACGCATAAATAATTGGCCGCGCTTCAGACCAGGGATTATCTCCTTGCCTCCCGCCGATCCGCCTGCCTTGGCATCAACGCCTAAATTCCGGGGACATCCGTTATTGCCTTCAGAAAAGCCGGAATTATTTACGGATAAGCTCAAAGTGTCTAAATCACATTTCAAAGGATAAATAATGGACCAAAAATCTTCCAATCCACGCTATGCCCAACGATTAGAGCAGGAAGAGGCTCAAAAACGTCTTGCGGTGCTGATCGATGCCGATAACGCCCAGGCATCTATTGTTGAAGGGTTGTTTGAGGAAATTGCCAAATTCGGCGTGGCCAGTGTCAAGCGTATCTACGGCGACTGGACTGCCCCGCAGCTGATTAGCTGGAAAAAGGTGCTGCTCAACTACTCCATCAATCCTGTTCAGCAATTTGCCTACACCAAGGGTAAGAATGCCACCGACAGCTCACTGATTATCGATGCCATGGATCTGCTCTACACCAGGCGTTTCGATGGCTTCTGTCTGGTGTCGAGTGACAGCGATTTCACCCGCTTGGCGTCTCGCCTGAGAGAAGAGGGATTGACTGTGTATGGTTTTGGTGAAAGAAAAACTCCGGCACCCTTCGTCTCCGCCTGTGACTAAGTTCATTTACACGGAGATTCTCCGCACCCCGGCTCACACAGCCACCGAGCCCGCCTCCAGCCCGAAAAAACCTGCAGCAAAGAGTAGCGGCAAACTTCCCGCAATCACCACCACAGTCGAAGGGAAACCGCCGGAAGTTCCGGCCTCCATAAAAGCCGAGGTACCGCTGGATGTGATCGCAAAGGTGATCGATGATATCTCCGATGAAAGCGGATGGACGAATCTCGGTCCTGTCGGCAACAATATCAGCAAACTGCGTCCAGACTTTGATCCTCGCTTGTATAATTTCAAGAAACTCAGTGAACTGATCAAGGCTTATCCTAATGATTTTTTAATTGAAGAGCGCGGTAGTGGTAAGGCGCTGTATGTGAAGAACACGAAAGGCAAATAGGGTTGGTCGCTGGGGATGAGGAAATCATGGTGAAAATAATCCGCACCCTCGTATTCGCATTTGAGGAAAAGGGATGTTCAACCGTAACCATGCATGAAGTTCGTCCTTTTACCCGCCATCGGAACATCCTGGCCGTCGGAATATCCCGCAGCATATCCCGTTGCTTGGTTTTGTCTTTGACTCGCAGATGACGGAAAAATCACTAAACCGGAAACGTGATTATCTTTGACAATTATAATGAATGGGTTGTATGTTTTGACTGTTCATGCACACTGAAAAGTGCGAGTGGGATATATGCGGTTTGGGCGCTACAGTGCGATCTGAATAGTATTGGGAATTTCGGGACCATGGTCGAGTGCTTGGTTTTGAGGAGGACTGAATGAGCAGGATCGAAGACGCGCTGTTGGAGGCCGCTCGTGTTCGCAACGCAAAGGGACAGCACTCTCCAGTGGATGCCGAAGCCCAGGCAGATGGGGCACCTGCTTCGGTGGCCGAAAGGAAAGTGCCGGGGAAGAAACCATTCAACAAATTTTTGCCGATGTCCGCCGGCGCCCTGCTTCTGCTGGCCTTTAGCGGCAGTTATCTTTATCTGGGATCGTACAGCCATCCGTCTCGCCCGGAACCGGTTTCAGCCCCACAACCCGCACCGGAGAGATATCCCCGGCTCCCTGCCGTTCTCGGCCATACTACGGCGGATCCGACATATTCTCGCACCCATCCGGGCTGGGAACGGTTTCATGCCGATCAACTCGAATACCGGGTTTTCCGGAAGAAGAACAGTGTGCAGGCAGTGCAAGTGATTGCCCTCTCGGAGCAGGGAATATCCCACCAGCGGTTCAACTCGCTGCTTGCGGAGATCGTTGGTGGGGATACCTACCGAATCAACTCAGCAGAAAAAAAAGAAGAATTTATGTTGGAGAAAGGGTCCGGAGAAAACGGCCACGAACTGCTCATCTATCGCAAGGCAAGCAACGGCCAGATCAGGGGGTTCGTCGCCTCGTTCACAAAACCGCAGTGACAAACTCTACTACTTCTCTGCTCGATCATTCCAAAATCGATGTTATGCCTGCGGCGCCTCTTCCCTGCCACTACCGGTCCTTTGCCTGCCTTGGCATCAACGCCTCAGAAAAAGCTCTTCCGCCTGCGGCACGTCTTCTTCCGCCACCAGGATCTGGGCCGGCCCTATTCCCGACACCGATTCCCGTTGGGTAAAATACTCGACGCCGGCCATTTTCAAAATCTGTTCCACGTTATGTTGATCTGCCCTGTTTTTGGGATCGTAAAAGCTTACCATAACAGCGCCCCCTCTCTTTTTCCTTTATTATACGACGGATTGCCATCCGGGTGCCAGCCTCAGAAATTGCCTCGGGCTTGAAATAGCGGGGTATTCCCATACAATTTGACCAGGCAGTTCCCATCCCATGAGAACAAGCGAGGTAACCATGAATCTGTATCGCATCGCCGCAGGATTGGTGCTGGGCGTACTGGCAGCAGGTGCCGTTGCCTGCGCCGCCAAGGAACAGAGGCCGGCCACGGGGCCGATTCGGGTCTATTCGGTGGAAAAGGGGGGATACATCATGACGGAAAGGGTAGTCAAAAGCGATGAGGAGTGGCGAAAGCTGCTCACGCCGGAGCAGTTCAAGGTCACCCGTCAGAAAGGGACGGAGCGGGCCTATGCCAATGAATACTGGAACAACCACGAAAAGGGCATTTATCAATGCATCTGTTGCGGACTCGACCTGTTCAGCTCCGATGCCAAGTACGACTCCAAGACCGGCTGGCCGGGCTTCAGCGCGCCCATTGCCAATGAAAACATCCGCACCGCGGAAGACCGCTCGTTCTTCTCGGTCCGAACCGAGGTTCTGTGCGCCCGCTGCGACGCCCATCTGGGACATGTCTTCGATGATGGCCCGCCTCCGACCGGTCTGCGCTACTGCATGAACTCGGCGGCATTGAAGTTTGTCAAGGCAAAGTGACCTTGCCGAGGGGATTTGCCCGTTACAGTAAATCGATTCTTCTGTAAGTGATTTGACAATCCTTCCCGGAACACGTTATTGTCTGCAGCCACAAGATGCCGCAATACGAGAGCCAGGGAGGGTTATGATGCCGGGAGGGATCGGGAATATGCGGGTGTCGTTTGCCGGGTTGCTGAAGCGTTCGCCGGTGATCCTGGGCGAGGGGGCGGTCATCGAGCGCCTGCGCCGCGCTGACGGGATCGAGTTGAACGACCATGTGGTGAATTCGGCCCTGATCTACAGCAAGGAGGGGCGGGCGGCCCTGGAAGCGATCTGTCGCCAGTACCTGGAGATCGGGCGCAGTCACGGCTTGCCGCTGCTGCTCTCCACCCCCACCTGGCGTGCCAGCAGGGAACGTATTGCCGCGGCCGGACTGGCCGGCAGGGATCTGAACGGCGACAATTTCCGTTTTCTGGACCAACTGCGCGCCGGTTATGGCGCATATGCCGGCCAGGTGGCGATCTGCGGGCTGATGAGTTGCAAAGGGGACGCCTACAAGCCTGAAGAGGCCCTTGCCACGGAAGAAGCCCGGGCCTTTCATGCCTGGCAGGCCGATGCCCAGGCCGCAGCCGGGGTCGATTTTCTGCTGTCCTCCACCCTGCCGGCACTCAGCGAGGCGCTTGGCCTGGCCCAGGCCCAGGCCGCGACCGGCCTCGATTATATCGTCAGTTTCGTGGTCCGCCCCGAAGGGACATTGCTGGACGGCACGCCGCTCAAGGATGCCATTGCCGCCATCGACGCAGGGGCATCGCCCCGGCCCCTGGCCTACCTGGTCAACTGCACCCACGCCTCGATCTTCCGCAGGGCGCTGCTCCATGGGGACAACTCCTCGCCGTACGTCAGGGAGCGGGTGGTCGGCTTGCTGGCCAACACTGCCTCCCTCAGCCCGGAAGAGCTGAACGAAAGCGCCGAACTGGTGGAGGAAGCGCCGGAGACCTTTGGCCGGATGGTTGCGGAACTGCACCGGGATCTGGGGATGAAGGTGCTGGGCGGCTGCTGCGGCACCGATGACCGGCATATAAACTGCCTGGCTGAGATGCTGATGCAGCAATAAAAATTTTAAAACCCAAAGGCATATTTACAGGGATAAAAGGGCCCAAAGGGCCTAAAGGATGAAGGGGATAACACCGAACAACGAAGAAATTTTGAACCAGAGAGTTTTCGGATTTTGCAGTTATCCCTTGTATCCCCTTCATCCCTGTTAAATTTAATGATTTTTCTGCGAGTTGAAATTATTACTAAATCTGCATAAACAAGGACCGCACGTGGCACTTCTTTCGCTCCGCAACATCTCCCTGGCCTTTGGCGGGCCACCCATTTTCGACGGCATCAGCCTGCAGATCGAGCAGGGGGATCGCCTCTGCCTGCTGGGCCGCAACGGCACCGGCAAATCAACCCTGCTCAAGCTGATCGACGGCGAACTGCTGCCGGAAGGGGGCGAGATCGCCCGTCAACAGGCATTGCGGGTCGCACTGGTCTCCCAGGATGTGCCCCAGGGGTTGACAGGGACAGTCTTCGACGTGGTGGCGTCCGGCATGGGCAATGTTGCCGCCCTGTTGGCCGAGTACCACCATGTGGCCCACCAGCTGTCCCTGGAGGGTGGTGACGAGTTGCTTGCACGCTTGGAGGCCCTGCAGCACGAGTTGGAGGAGAGCGGCGGCTGGAGCATGCACCAGGAGGTGGAACGGGTGCTGAAGCGGTTGAGTCTGGAAGCGGATGTCGATTTCGCGTCCCTCTCGGGCGGCACCAAGCGCAGAGCCTTGCTGGCCAAGGCCCTGGTCGCGGCCCCGGACATCCTCATGCTGGATGAGCCGACCAACCACCTGGACATCGACACCATCATCTGGCTGGAGGACTTCCTGCTCAAGAACGTCAAGACCGTGATCTTCGTGACCCATGACCGGGCCTTTGCCCGGCGGCTCTCCAACCGCATCGCCGAAATGGACCGGGGCAGGATCTATGCCTTTGATTGCGGCTACGACCAGTTCGTGGAACGCCGGGAGGCGCTTTTGGAGGCGGAGATCACCCGCCAGGCCCTGTTCGACAAGAAGCTGGCCCAGGAAGAAGCCTGGATTCGCCAGGGGATCAAGGCTCGCCGCACCAGGAACGAGGGGAGGGTGCGGGCCCTGAAGCAGCTGCGCGAGGAGCGGCAGCAGCGCCGGGAGCGAGTCGGCACGGCCAAGATCCGGGTTCAGGAAGGGGAGCGCTCCGGTGCCCTGGTGGCGGAGGCCGAAGCCGTCACCTTTGCCTACGACGGCCGGCCGATCATCAAAAATCTCACCACCACCATCATGCGGGGCGACCGGATCGGGATCATCGGTGCCAACGGTTCGGGCAAGACCACCCTCCTGCGTCTGCTGCTGGGGGAACTGGCGCCGCAAGAGGGGCAAGTCAAGCTCGGCAGCCGCCAGGAGGTCCTGTATTTCGACCAGATGCGGGAACAGTTGGACCTGGGCAAGAGCGTGCAGGAAAACGTGGGCGAGGGGAACGACACCCTGATGATCAACGGCAAGCCGCGCCACGTCATTGGCTATCTGCAGGACTTCCTCTTTTCGCCGGAACGGGCCCGCACCCCGGTCAGCATCCTCTCCGGGGGCGAGCGCAATCGGCTGCTCCTGGCCAAGCTTTTTGCCAAGACATCCAACGTCCTGGTGATGGACGAGCCGACCAACGACCTGGATGCCGAGACCCTGGACCTGCTGGAGGACCTGCTGCTGGAGTACTCGGGCACGCTGCTCCTGGTGAGCCACGACCGGGAGTTCCTCAACAACGTGGTTACCAGCACGCTGGTGGTCGGCAGCGATGGCCGGGTGAGGGAGTTTGTCGGGGGGTATGACGACTGGCTGCGCCAGGCGGCCGAGGAGGCGCCGGCGCAAAAAGCTTCCCCAAAGCCTGCCCAGGAAAAGTCACGGCCGCAGAAAGAACGGCCCCAAAAACTGAGCTTCAAGGAGGAACGGGAACTGGAGGCCCTGCCGGACAGGATTGCCGGCCTGGAAGAAGAGCAGGGGCGGTTGCATCAAACCTTGGCTGATCCGGAGTTTTATAAGTCGGCCGGCAGCGAGGTAGCGGTTATCAACGCCCGCCTGGAGGCGCTGGAGGTAGAGCTGGCAGAGGCCTACCGCCGCTGGGAGGAGTTGGAGGAATTGCGGTAGGAGGACTGCACCAAAGGGCTGGCGGGATTCATTCAGAAGCCGTACAAGCTTTCAACGCTCAAAGAAACCCTCTGCCTGATTCCGGAGGGCGATCAGGCTGAATCCTGAAAAAGCCGACAAAAAAGCCCGCATCTGCGGGCTTTTAAGGTCAAGTGATATGTCTGTTGAATCAGCGCTGCACGTCCAGCAGCTCCACGTCGAAGAGCAGCGTGGCATTGGGCGGGATGACCCCGCCGGCGCCGGCTGCGCCGTAACCCAGTTTGGCCGGGATAATCAGCTTGCGCTTGCCCCCCACCTTCATGGACATGACCCCTTCGTCCCAGCCGGGGATGACCTGACCCACGCCGATCACGAAGACAAAAGGTTCGTTGCGGTCCACGGAGCTGTCGAACTTCTTGCCGTTCTCCAGGGTTCCGGTGTAATGCACCTTGACCCGTTTCCCCTTCACCGGCGAGGCACCCTTGCCGACCACCAGATCGATGTACTTGAGCCCCGAGGCAGTGGTGACTGTCTTGCCATTGTGATCCATATCCCCTTTTGGCGCGTCTTTGGCGGCTAAAGCCGGTACCGTGAGCAGCATTGCCAGCGTGCCAATCAACAGAATTTTCATCATGTGTTTCATCCGTACAACCTCCCGAGTCTGTTTTCTTTGAGTATTATTGCCGGTGCTTATTTCTTCGGCCCTTCCGCGTTGACCAGTTTTATGATCTCATCCGTTATATCCATGGGGACAACGCCTTCGGACTGATAGATGACTTCCCGTTTGACGATGACCAACGCCAGGTTGGTCTTTTTGGCGTACACGTCTGCTGCCTTCTGGATCTTCTCATAAAGGTTGTTGCTCAGTTCCACCTGCAGTTCCTGGAGTTCGTTCTCGGCTTTCTGGCCAAATTTCTGAAATTCTTCGACCTTTTTCTTGAATTCCCTGGTCTTGGCGTCACGTTGCGCCGGGGTAAAGGTGTTAAGCTTGGCTTCGATGGCATCCCGTTGTTTGTCCAGTTGCTTTCGCTTGGCTTCGATCTGGGACTGCAGCTTTTTTTTCATATTGATCAGCCTGGCCTGTCCAGCCTTTCCAGGTGCCGAATCGGTGCTGATCTTGACAGGGTCAACGTAGCCGATCAGAACAGCGGGTGCGGCCTGGGGTTGGGCAGTGGTTACCGTTGGAACATTCAGCTGCAGCTTGGGTGGCTCCGCCAGTAATTGCGGCGCTGCCGCGGTTGTTGCCGGCGGGGCCTGTTGCGGTTGCGTCGGCTTTTGCACCGGCGCGGTTGCTGCTTGCGGGATGGTCTGGGTCGAGGGTTTCTGTTCGCCACCGGCGGCCGGTTCAGCGGCCATTGCCATGGTTGGTAGAAAACAGACGAGCAAGGTGATCATGGTCTTTCTGAAGGTAAATTTCATGGTGTGGACCTCGTTGGCAGGCTCGGCCTGCCGGATAGATATATTGAGCAGGGAGAAGATAAACGCTTTCCAGGCGGGAGACAACTTAGATTTTTATGATGCTGCAAGAATTGCTATGGTGACAATATCTTTGTTTGATAACATCAAAACAAACAATGAAAAAATAAAACAACTTGACTTTTACAAACTGAATTCTTTAAGATTAAAAAAATGAACAAAGGCTGTGAAGAGGAGTAGTAATCGTGTAACACCTTTCAGAGACCTGACGGTTGGTGCGAGTCAGGAGGTGGAACCGGTGAACTCGCCTTGGAGCCGCACCCGCGAATCGAGTAGTTGGTGCCGTTCTCCCGCGTTAAGGGTGAATCGAGGTCTGGCGGCAGCATTGCCGGATGAAAAGGGTGGTACCGCGAACGCTTCATGCCTTCGCCCCTGTTGGGGCGGAGGCATTTTTATTTGTGCGCCTGATATGGCGCATGGCAACGATCACGAAAGGAGTGCATGAACATGGCAAAGGCAAAGCAGAAGGAAGATCAGCAACTCATCAGGATATTCGACACAACGCTGCGGGATGGCGAACAGGCCCCCGGCAACAGCATGAACATCGAGGAAAAGCTCAGGATCGCCAAGCAACTGCAGAAGATGAACGTGGACGTTATCGAGGCTGGTTTTCCCATTGCATCAGATGGCGACTTTGAGGCGGTCAAACAGGTGGCTCAGACCATCAAGGGGCCGCAGATAGCCGGCCTGTGCCGTTCCAGCGAAAAAGACATCGATCGGGCCTGGGAGGCATTGAAATATGCCGGTGAAAAGGGGCGCATCCATACCTTTATCGCTACTTCGGATATCCATATGAAATACAAGCTGCAGATGGAACCGGCCAAGGTGCTGGCTGCGGCGGTCAAGGCGGTTAAGCGGGCCGCTTCCTATACCCCCAATGTCGAGTTCTCCTGTGAGGATGCCGTCCGGACCAGATTGCCTTTCCTGGCCGAGGTGGTCGAGGCGGTGATTGCCGCCGGCGCCACCACGGTCAACATCCCGGACACGGTCGGCTACACCATACCCTTCGAGTACTTCGACATCATCAAATACCTGAAGGACAATGTTCCCAACATCGATCAGGCGATCATTTCGGTGCATTGCCACAACGACCTCGGGCTGTCAGTTGCCAACTCCATCTCGGCGATCATGGCCGGCGCACGCCAGGTGGAATGTACCATCAACGGCATTGGCGAACGGGCCGGCAACTGTTCATTGGAAGAGTTTGTCATGACGCTGCGCACCAGGCACGACATCCTCCCTTTCACCACGGCTGTCGATACCACCCAGCTCACGCCTGCCAGCCGGCTGTTGTCCAATATCACCGGTATCATGGTGCAGCCCAACAAGGCGATTGTCGGCGCCAACGCCTTTGCCCACGAGGCAGGCATCCATCAGCACGGCGTCTTGATGGAAAAATCCACCTACGAAATCATGACCCCCGAGTCGGTCGGGCTTTCCGCCAACGCTCTGGTCTTGGGCAAACATTCCGGCCGGCATGCCTTCAAGAAACGCTTGGCGGAATTGGGGCACGAACTGGCCGATGAGAAGCTGGACCGGGCCTTTGAGCGGTTCAAGACCTTGGCTGACCTGAAAAAGGAAGTATTCGACGAGGACCTGGACGCTATCGTGATCGACGAGACCCGTGAAGATGTCAAGTACAAGCTGGGCCATATCACCGTAACCTGCGGTTCCTTTGCCGTGGCCACCGCCACGGTGCAGTTGGAGATCGACGGTATGCCGGTGCGCACGGCCGAACTGGGTGACGGTCCGGTTGATGCCACCTTGAAGGCCATCAAGAAGCTGACCAAGACCAAGGCCAAATTGATGCAGTACAATGTCGGCTCGATTACCGGAGGGACCGACGCCTTGGGCGAGGTTACCGTGCGCGTGACCGAGGGGAGCCACACGGTAGTTGGCAAGGGTTCATCCACCGATATCATCGAGGCCTCGGCCAAGGCCTATGTCCATGCCCTTAATCGCCTGAATTACAAGCAGACCCGCATGCCCGAGTCGCTTTAAGTTACACGGCGAGAACTGATCCGGATTGATGCGATGGAAAAAACCGGGCTTGATGGCCCGGTTTTTTCCAGGTACACACGGGATTAAAACGATATTTTTTATCCGTTGCTTGTAATATTTAAATGGTCTGATATAGTCTTTTAAATTCCTAATTCAGCCCGACTTTGCCGGACTTCGATCATAAAATCTTTCTGCATCTTCTGTTTGAGTAAATAAATTCAGCCGGACCCGATCTGGCACCGAACATAAATTTTCACGGATTATTCATTACAACTCCTTAGCACAGGAGCGTGCCCATGAAAAATTTTCCATTCTGCCGGCTCTCACTAGCTATCGTGCTGTCATTGTCCTGCCCGGCCCTGGCGGCGGAGGTCTCGGTTGATTCCACCACCCTGGTCCGCATCGAGCAGCGCGCGGTCAGTGGCTCTCCCAAGCAGGATATTACGCCCGCCACGCAGTTTTTGGGCCTGGATGCCGACAAGCTGGCCGACGGCAACCTGTCCCTGCATTTCTACGGCTGGGGACGCTACGACCTGGCCGACAAGAGTTACAACGATGACCGGGGCGACGGCAGCCTGACCTACGGCTACCTGCAATACCGCTTCAGGCAGGCAAACGGCGAGGTGCGGCTGGGCCGCTTCTTTGTCCACGAGGGGATTGCCAACGAACAGGTTGACGGCCTTAGTGCCCGGACCGACCTGCCGCTGGGCTTCGGCTTGTCCGCCTTTGGCGGGGCCACCGTGCACACCAGGCATCTGTTCGGAGAAAACAGTGACGGCAAAGGGGACTCCCTGGTCGGTGGGCGGGCCAACTACCGCTACAAGGGGATGCTGGAACTGGGCGTCTCAGGCGTCTATGAAAGCAACGCCCCCACACTTACCAGCAAACTCGGTGACGGGATTACCCCCCGTTATGCCAACGGCAACCACCGCCTGATCGGCGGCGACATCTGGCTCAGCCCGTTCAGGATGGTGGAAGTGGCCGGGCACAGCAGCTACAATCCCGAAACCAAGACCGCCGCCGAGCACAGCTACCTCGTCAACATAAAACCGCTCAAACAGCTGGTGCTCACCGGGGAGTTCAACGAACAGCGGGACCAGAGCTACTTCTATGCCTGGAGCATGTTTTCGGGCGCAGCCCTGAACCCGTCGGACAAATCCCGCTCCATCGGCGGCAACGTCTCCTACGGGATCAGCAAGGCCCTCGAAGTGACCGGCGACTACAAGCACTACACCCGTGAACTGGGCAATGCCGACCGCTACGGCGCCGGGGTCCGCCTGAGCTTCCTGGGCAACGCGCTGCGCAGCGGCGCCACCTACCACTACCTGCGCGCCTCTGACGGCTTTGCCATATCAGGCACCCCCTCGGCCTCCTACCACGAACTGCGGGCATATGTCATGCAGGACACCAAGAGCTTTTTCTACGCCGTGGACGTGATCGACTACATCTTCAGGAAAAAGGTCTTCAACGAAGCCAGCGCCTGGGAGGCGATCGGTTCCCTGGGTTACCACATCACCCCGGCCCTGGCCCTTTCCGGTGACCTGAGCTACGGCAGGAACCCCGAGTTTATCGAAGATCTGCGGGGGTTGGTCCGCCTGACCTACAACATGACCTTTGACCTCAAAGGGGGGAAAAAATGAAATCACGACACCCGATGCTGCCGGTGCTGGTCATAACCATGCTGTTCGCCCTGCTGGCCGCCTGCGCGCAGGTGAAGACGCTCCCCAGCCTCCCTGACTGGCACCCCGAGACCTTGAGCGTGGGGCAGCAGATGGATTGCTCCGAGTGCCACGAAGACCAGCAGCAAGGGACCATGAAGGCGTTCAACGTCTTCAGCCATTCCCCGGCCTTTGTCAAGAACCACCGCTTCTACGCCGCCTCTGACGACCGGCTCTGCACGGTCTGCCACAAGAGCTCCTTTTGCAACGACTGCCATACCAACCAGGTCGAAATGAAGCCGTCTTACAAGTACGGCTACCGCCCGGACCGGGAGATGCCGCACCGGGGCAATTTCATGACCCTGCACAAGATCGAGGGCAAGCTTGACCCGGCGGCATGCTACCGCTGCCATGGAAGGGCCAATAACGAACGCTGCGTGGCATGCCACAGATAGGGAGGTCAAATCTATGAAATGCCTGCTCAGGTTTACACTTTTGTCACTTGTCGCACTGTCGCTTTTTGCCTGTTCCAAAAGCAATGACAGGGTATCCAGCATCGATCCCAGCACCGGCAAACATCCGGCCGACTGGGCTGTTGCCGGCACCGGCGGATTGCATCCGACTGCCTACCTTAACGGTCCCAGCGCCTGTTATCAATGTCATGGCAAGGATCTGAAGGGGGGAATAAGCAAGGTGAGCTGTTTCAGCACCTCGCTCAATGGTATAACATGCCATGCCGGCGGGCCGTCGGGCCACCCGGCCGGCTGGGCCGCGCCCGATGCCCATGGCGCGGCGGCCAAGGCCCTTTTCGCAGGCCAGAACGGGATGCCCCATTGCCAGCTCTGCCACGGCACTGATTTCGCGGGCGGCATTGCCAACAAGTCATGCCTGAATACGGCTGGTTGTCATGGCGCGGGCATCATGGCTCCCCATTCACCCAAGCCATGGCTGTCGAGGATCGGCGGCCGCACCCACTCCTCTGCCGATGTCTCCAATGCCGCCGCTTGCGTCGTATGCCATGCCAATGGCGCCAATTCATCCCGACAACCTTCGACGCCCGCGCCGGCAGGGACTGCGCCCGGCTGTTTCAACAACACGCTCTGCCATGGTGTGGAAGGCCATCAAAGCGGCTGGAATGTGCCAACTGCTCATGGTGTTGCTGCCAAGGCTGCTGCCGGTGGGATCACCATCAACGGCATCTATAGCCCATTTAGTTCGTTCGCCGATTGCACCAACTGCCACGGCACCAGGTATGACGGAGGGGCTGCCCAGCAGACCTGCATCAATACCGCCGGCTGCCATGGCGCCAATGTTGCCTCCCCGCACCCGGCCCGGCCGTGGCTCTCCACTACGGGTGGCGTGACCCATACCTCTACCGATACCAGCAATGCCGCCCAGTGTGCTGTATGCCACACTGCCGGCGCCAATTCCACCCGTGTACCCCGCGCCGGTGATCCGATAGGCTCCACTGGATGTTTCAACAACACGCTCTGCCACGGTGCCGAAGGGCACCCTGTCGGCTGGAACGCGGCGGCCCAGCATGGCGCGGCAGCCAAGCAGGCCCCGTCCCCCACGACCGGTTTTGCCTCGTGCCAGCCGTGTCATGGTTCTTCTTTCAACAACGGCTCCGCCACATCCTGCACCAATACCCTGGGATGCCACGGCCTCACCGTTTCGGCACCCCATCCGGCCAGGCCATGGACTTCCAAGACAGTTGGCGCTGTGACCCACACCACCACTGATCCGGGCAATGCCGCTACCTGCGCCATCTGCCATACCGGCGGCGCCAATTCGACCGTTGTTCCGCCTGCCCCGGCTACAGGCACAGCCGGCTGCTACAACAATACTCTCTGCCATTTCCACCAGATCCCGTTTGCCCCATCAGCCACCATCCCTGCCTCACTTCATGGCGGGCTGGCCAAGCAGGACCTGACTGTCTGCCAGGCCTGTCACGGCGTCAAAGGGACAACAGCTTTCGACGGTTTGGCTATTGGCGGCGGTGTCACGACTATCGCCTGCTCCAGCTGTCACACCTTTGCCAAGGCGCACCCCACCGCCTGGCAGGGAACCACGACCAACCCTGGTGAGACTGTGATCTACTCGCACCGCACCGCAGGCAATATCGCCAACGCCTGCACCCTGTGCCACGATGTCACCCAGGGGCGCACCGCACCGTTGGCAAGTGCCCCGAGCTGCTTCAGCGCAACCTTCACCAACAGTCTGAATCAAACAGGGACCTGTCACGCCAGCGGTCCGGGGGCCGCGCCCCATGCGGTGCCGTATCCCAACCACAACGCCACGGCCCGCAGCAATTTCACTTACTGCCTGGGTTGCCACCAGGTTGCAGCCAATGCCGCGGGCTCGAAACCGCCAGGGTGCCAGAACTGCCACCTGACCAGCCCGGTGGCCACGCCAACCGGCTGCACCTCCTGTCATGCCAAGCCGCCGGCAGGGACGACATATCCCAACCTGGCCGGGGTCCATGGCTCCCATGCCGTTCTGAACGTAACCGAGAACGCAACCCTGACCGCGGTATGCGACCAGTGCCACAACACGCTGGGGCTGGGCACGCTCGACCACCTCAACCGTGCCCGTGCCCGTACCGCATCCGTACAGGCCAGTCCGGCCGTCTTCGGCACGCTGGCCAAGACCGGCGGCCTCACGCCGACCTACACCGATGCGACTCAGACCTGCGCCAATACCTACTGCCATGGCAATACCCTGGATAAACCGGCGTCGGCCATCCTGTCGCCATCCTGGACAGCACCGTTCCTGACCGGAAATGCCGCCAGCGACTGCACCAAATGCCATGGGTATCCGCCGCTTACCACTGCCCATCAACTTACCACTGGGCCAACGAGCTGCATAAACTGCCACTCGCACGTCAATGCGGCCGGCACCGGGTTCACTGACCCGACCAAGCATATCAACGGCGTTATCGATGCTACTGCAGCCCACGCCGTGCCGTACTTTACTCACAATACTGCAGCTGCGACTACCTGCCTGGCAGCGAACGGCGGCTGCCACAACACCGGCACGGGCGGCACAGCCGCGGCAAACCAGTATCCGTTGGCCAAGAATGCCAGCACCGGCGCCCCGGATTGCATGTCCTGCCATACCCTGGCCGATCCTCTCTCCACCGGCAATGGCCTGGGCAACTGCAAATCCTGCCACGGCACCGGCGGCACTGGAACCCTGGCCGCGCCTACGGGTACCAGCTGGCCCAATATCAGGGGGAGCAACATCAAAGCCCAACACCCCAGCCATAAGGGCTCGGTTTGCGGCGATTGTCACCCAGGTGTTGACGGGACCGGCAGGGCCACCGCAGGCAGCGTTGCAGCAGGTTCCGGCGCCGGATTGAACCATGGCCCCAACAAGAACAAGCTGTCTGGCACCACCCAGACCAATTCCACCCAGACCGTCACCGGTATCGTGCCAACCATACCGAGGGGCACCGGCTCCAGTTGTACCCACAGCACCCTGCCCAACAATTCCTGCCATGCTGATGGGCCTGGTACGCAGATATGGACCGCTCCCTAGCGTGACGGATTGGTTGGCTGGTGATTAAACGAAAAGGAGGCCGGACAGATTACCTGTCCGGCCTCCTTTTTTCATGGCAAATCAACTTTGTCGATCATCATGACCCAAGCTTCACGGTCTTGTACAAAAAGTTCTTGAATTTGAACAGCCGGCGCTGTTCTTCGGCTTTATCACCGTTTTCGATGGCCTTCAGATAGCGTGCTACCGCCGGAATGGTGCGTCCGGTTATGCTCCTGGCCTTCTCGATCACCAGCCGCACGGTTTCCCGCGAGATGTCGCTGCGCGTAAAAGGCTCGTAGACATCGGTCCAGAAATTGCCGCCGGCCATGATCTTTTCCACGATATCCGCCGCGACCCGTTGGTCCAGGTCGTGGGCGGTCGGCGGCTGTTGGTTGCTGGCTATGCTGCCCATGCCGGCAATGGCCATGGTGATCGTGTCGGCGCCGATGACGTTGGAACGGCGGAAGAAGAGCGCCCTGAGCAGTATGCTGCGCAGCTCGCGGATGTTGCCCTTGTAGTTGTGCCGCATGAGGATGTCCTTGGCGCCTTTGGCCAGTTCCGGCGGCTTGTCGGCTGGCTCGTCTCCGCTCCGATAGGTGCGGTAGAGCTTGCCCAGGAAATGCACCGACAGGTCGGGAATATCCTCGCGCCGCTCGTTGAGGGACGGCAGGCGGATCGACAGTTCTGCCAGCCTGTGGTACAGGTCTTCGCGGAAGCGGCCGGAGGCGATCTCCTCCTGAAGGTTTTTGTTGGTGGCCGCCACCAGCAGCACGCGGCTGTAGCGCTCGGTGTTTTCTCCCAGCCGGACAAAGCCGCCGTTGTCCAGGAAGCGCAGGAGCTGTACCTGGGTTTTGGGATCGGCATCACCGATCTCATCCAGAAAGACGACCCCGCCGACGGTTTCCTCCAGGATGCCCCGCCGGTCGGTATAGGCGCCGGTAAAGGCGCCTTTTTTGTGCCCGAACAGTTCCGAGTAGGTCAGGTCGCCGGAGTAGGCGGCAATGTTGGTTTTCTTTACCGGCAGTTCGCCGGTGGGGTTGATCTGCTGGCGGTAGAATTCATTGAGTTTGTTGTAAAAGTTGTTGAAGAAGAACTCCTTGCCCGAACCGGTCTGGCCGGTGACCAGAATGGAAGGGAGCCCGATGGTGGCCTCCTGCGGTATGTTGTGGCTCCAGAAGACGATGCGGTTGAAGAGCGGCTGCGAGACAGTGTTGATGAACTCCACCACCGCCTGGGAAGCCGGGCTGTTGCCGATGATGTTCCCCAAGCGGTAGGAGGAGACATGGGGGTCTTTGTAGGCCACATCCGTGGTCAGGCGATTGACTTCGCCCTGCAGGCGCTCGATGCGTTGCAGGTCGGAGATATGCCGGGCGGTCAGGCTGCCGATGATCTGCAGGATGCGTTGGTGTTCCTGGCGGAAATAGTCGTGGTGCAGCGAATTGAGGCAGATGACGGCGATAACCTCGTCATCGCAGATGACCGGCACCGCGATCTCGCTTCTCAGCAGCTCGCTCATGGAGCGGTGGAAGCCACCGGCCTCCTGCTCCTCCTCAACCCTGGCGATGATTTTCGGTTGCTTGGTATGTGCCACATAGCCGGTCAGGCTGCGTTCACCCTGGGGAAGTTCCTCGCCGCCGATCAGGAAAGGCGGGATGTATCTCTTGAGCCACTCCTTGTTCTTGGCACCGATGATGGTGCCCTGCTCATCCTCCACCACCAACCACTTGACCCCATCCCGCTCGCTGACTACGGCAATGCTGCCGGTATCGGCCCCGATCAACTCGGTCGCCTTGGAGAGCACCTTGGTCAGGAATGGCTGGAGGCTTTCGGTCCGTTCGTTCAGAAGTTCTGTGATCTCCGACAGGACCCTGATCTCCAGGTGCTCGCCGCCAACTTCGCTCATAACCCGCTCAACCATCTCGGCATGGGTCTGCAGGAGCCCCATCTCGAAATCGGTGAAGCGGTACAGTTCATGGGAAAAATAGTTCAGCAGGCAGATGATCCGGCGGCTGTCCGGAGCATAGCGGGGCACGACATACAGCGAGCGCATGGCCATGGACTCGGTCAGGGCGCGTTTCTGCAGGTTATGCTGGGTCAGATCGGCGATAAAGAGCGGTTTGAGCAGGCGTTCGTCGGTAATCACCGCTTCTGCGTTCACATACCTGGAAATGAGCGATTTGTCTTTTTGCAGGTCTATGGCGCCCTGTTGCTCGTAAAGTGTCTGAAGCCCGGCGTTCTCCGAATAGCTGGCCAGGATGGCCAACGAGCCTGCGCCGGTATCACCGCCGATGGTCGGCACCAGGACCGAGGCCAGGGACAGTTTTTCTATCAGCCTTACTGCGGATCTGACCATCATGCCGGCAACTTCGCGAGCCTTGAATTCCTCAAGACGTCTGGACAATTGCACCTGTTGGTGGTAGATGCGCGCCTGGTCCAGGCGGCCGGCAATATATCCGGCATAATCCGCCATCTGCGACTTGGCCTGGGCAGCCAGCACCAGGCCCGGCTGGTCATAGTCGATGCAGAGCACTCCGATGGACTTGCCCTGGCTGACCAATGGCATGACATAACCGGAGCTGAAGCCGTAACGGCGGGCGAATTCGGCATCGGCCGACCCTGGTGCCTCGGCTTCAATCTTGAAGTCAGCGGCATACTGGCTGGCAAAGACGCTGGAGACCACGGCCTCGGTCGAGACAATCGGAAATCCTGCCTCTTGCATGCTGTCCGCTTGGGGGCCCGTGGCATGCACGCAGGAGAGCGCGCCTCGGGTCAAGTCCTCCAGGTAGATTCGCACCCGCTCACTGCCGGAGAGCTGCATTGCCCCCTCGGCCAGCGCATAGAGCAGTTCGCCCTGGTTTTCCTTGCCAAAGTTGGCGACCTTGGTCCGCAGTAGCGCCAGACTGGTATCGATAGACATGTCACACCCCTGAGTAATTTATCAACACAAATGTAACGTACGACAAATTATGTGTCAACATCGGCAAAAATTGGGTTGTCATGCCACGTCCGATGGTGAAATGAAAAAACTTCTGGTTCTTTGCACAATCCAATAACCTTGTTCAGTGTTTCTTCCAGAAAGCTGAGCAACAGCGCCATTGCTTCTCTAAAGCCAATTCGCCTTAGTTCATCACAGACTGCATGAAAGCACCTCTGCCAACACTTTTGCCCGGCCGGGGCGCTTGCGGACCTCTTTGTACAGTCCCTTCAGGGTGAGAGGCCAACCGTTCAAGTCGTAAGTGACCTTGCCTGTGTCCTTGAGCATGCAGATGGTGTGCATTCCCAGGGTGGATGCGCCTGATGGTGGCAGGGAAGGCAAACCAGCTGTCAAAAAGCAGGTGTCGCCGCGCCGTGGTGCCTGCCGTCATGGCCATGGCAACCATCTCTACCAGCACGTCGGTGGATTTCTTCATGCTCTCCTGGCGGCGCTGGTATCCGTTGGTGCGCTTATCGATACCATCGCGCATCGGAGCAAGGCGGTTGTCCTCCTTGGCGGAACTGAACATCGACAGCATCATGGGAACAAAACTGTTGCCGTCTGACCACCCCAGGGTGAGCATCCTGAAGCCGCGTACATAAAGTCCGGTGTTATGATCATGGACCCTGGCCAGCAGTTCAACGTGTTTGCTGCGATCGCGACGATACAGCGTGTCATCGGCGATCAGAACCTTACTGGTAGCCGCATCGGTCAGTGTCTTGCATTTTAATCATGCTAGCGTCAAAATAATTTTAGAATAATTTATTAAACGCACTTTATATATGGCTTGAAGTCCAAATGGGTGAACCAGGGAGCATGCGCCACGATCTCACAGACGCTGGCATTGTCCCCTTGCTCCCGCAAAGCGGCGTCAACTCCATATTCAGATCCACAAAGCAGAAGGGCTTTCCAGACGCAACAAAGCCGCCGGAATCGATCCCGGCGGCTTTGTGAATTAATCAGTATCTTGGCTTGTTTCAGGCTGCTTGCTTCATCTCTTCCGTGGCAGCGGCCTTTTTCTGCTCGCCGAACAGCTCTTCGAAGATCTCATGCACCGTGGTAATGCGGTCCGCCTTCCAGGCATTGCTGCCGCAGAAGACCAGCCCGGTTTCGACGTCGCCGCGCTGGGCCCGGTCCAGGGCCGTGACAATGCAGAACCGCTCGCCGGTCTCCTTGTAGGAGCACTTCTTGAGGCAGGCCTGGTTGCAGACGACGTCATAGTCCAGGTCGTGCTGGCGGATGTTGTCCTGGTTGCTGAGGATGGCCCGCCCCGGCAGCCCGGCAGGGCTCATGATCAGACCGATGTCTTCCTTGGTGCAGTCCAGGTAGCGCTGCTTAAAACCATCCTCGGCATCGCATTCCTCGGTGCAGACAAAGCGGCTGGCCATCTGCACGCCATCCGCGCCTTCGGCCAGGGCATGCTCCAGGTCGTTACGATCCCAGATGCCGCCTGCCGCGATGATCGGGATGTCGGCATTGAACTCGCTGCGGAAAAATTCCTTGATCCCGCGTACCGTGGCATACTGGTCATACTGGCCAGTGCCGATGTTCTCCATCTTTTCGCCCAGGTGCCCGCCGGCGGTGTCCGGGTCCTCGACCACGACCGCATCAGGCAGGCGATGGTAGGACTTGAACCACTTGCGGGCGATGAGCTGGGCCGCGCGCACCGATGACGCGATTGGTACCAGGGCCACATCCGGGGCATGGGCGGTCAGCTCCGGCAGGCTCATGGGAAGCCCGGCCCCGCAGATAATCACCTTGGCGCCGGCCTCAATGGAGGCCTTCACCAACTGGGCATAGTCGGACAGGGCAACCATGACATTGACGCCGATAATGCCATCGGGAGCTATTGCATAGGCCTTGCGCAGCTCATCCTTTATGGCCTCCAAATCCGCTTCAAAGTAGTTATGGCCGTTGAAGTGACTGCTGTTCATGCCAATGCCGGCTGCCGCCACAATACCGATTCCGCCACACTTGGCAACATGTCCGGCCAGGTTGCCCGCGGAAATGCGCGCCCCCATACCTCCCTGAATAAGCGGATATTTGGCAACATATTTACCTAGCCGTAACGGTTTCATAATCGAGTTCCCCCTGCCATACTTGAAAGTTGTATTGCATAATAGCAGCACTACCTTGATGAAGATTGTAATATTTTTGTAAAACCGGCCCGATAACACGCCCTTTCCTGATTGACTCACCTGTTCCGATAAGGAATAATGCAGCCTGCTGAAGGAACCTTGGGAGACCGGATGAAAAACACATGTATGCGAATTACCCTCTGCCTGCTGCTAGCGGCCATGTTTGCCGGATCCGCATCCGATGCCCAGACCGGCGGTACAACGGCCGCCAAAAGCGAACAGGGCGCGATCATCACCCTCTGGCCGCTCTTTGACTACCGTTCCAGCCCGGCCACCGGCTACAGTAATCACTCCATTCTCGGGCCCCTGTTCAAGCGGGAGCACTCGGGAACCGACACCACCACTGCCCTGCGCCCCCTGTTTTTCTCCAGGTCAACCCCAAAGTCAGAAGAGACCGACATCCTGTATCCGCTGGCCTCCACCGCCAGCTCGGAAAATGACAGCGACGGCCAGTTTCTCAAGATCTTCCAGACCCATGCCAGCCGACTGGGGGAGCCTGAAGAAAAGCATGAAACCATGCTTTTCCCGTTCTACATCAGCGGCCGATCCGAAAAATACGGCCCCTACAAGTCATTTTTCCCCTTCCACGGCGACATCTACGAGCGCTTCTGGCGCGACGAATACCACTACACCCTCTTCCCGCTCTACGGCCGGACCGTCAAGAACGGGACCACCTCCACCAACTGGCTCTACCCGATTTTCAATACAGTTTCCGGTGATAAAGAGGAGGGCTTCCAGATCTGGCCGCTCTACGGCCAGGCGCACAAGGAGGGGGTCTACGAGAAACGCTTCATACTCTGGCCTTTCTACAGCCGAGAGAGCCTGGGCCAAAACACGGCCAACCCCACCGAAAACCTCTACCTGGTGCCGTTCTACGCCTCGTCGCGTTCCCCGCAACGCAGCTCTACCTATGCCCCCTGGCCGTTCTGCGGCGTGGTGCGGGATGGTAACGGCAAGGCGGTGGAACGCGACTTTGTCTGGCCGTTCTGGCTGACCTCTTCGGGCAAGGATTCCGCCACGGAGCGATACCTCCCCTTCTATGCCGAGTCCAGGGTAAAGGACAACACCAGCCGCTGGATCATGTGGCCGATCTATCGCCACCGGACCATCGAATCCGCCGACTTTCGCCAGCAGAAAACCAACCTGCTCTACTTCCTGTACAGCCGCTCGGACGAGTCCTGGCCCAGGGCCGGCAAGGACCGCGCCACCAGCGCCTTCTGGCCTCTGTACGCCTGGCAGCGCGATGAAGAAGGGGTGCGGACGCTTTCCATGCCGGCCCTGGCGGAAGCGGTGATCTGGAATGACGGAGTGGAACGCAACTGGGCGCCGTTGTGGCGGATCTTTATCGCCAAGTGGGACGACAAGGGAAATAGCGCCACCTCCATCCTCTGGAATCTTTACTGGCGCGAGAAGCGGGGCGACGAGAGCGCCTGGGAGCTGTCGCCACTGGTATCGTACCGCTCGACCAAGACCGGCACCGATTTCCGGCTGCTGAAGGGGCTGTTCGGTTATGATTCATCGCAGGGAAAGAAGGTATTGCGGTTTTTGTGGCTGCCATTCGGGATTTGATTCTTCATAGTAAAGAAGTATATGGGATTGGGCACAACAGTTCATTCTGAAGACGGCCTAACGGTGAGGACCGCATGAAACTTTCCCTCCAGTCCGTCAAGGGCAACATGAGGTCTGACGCTTTATCATTTGCAACATCCATGAGTGTATGTCTTCGACATCTCGGATTTTGAACGGATATTTTGTCACAACATACGTCCTTTACGTCTTGACCGATGAGGAGATTGCCGTGGTGGAGGGGAAGACATGACAAAGACCAGGAGCATCAGCGTTAAAGGGAGCGAAATCACTATTTCCCGCAAAGAGCAGGAAGATTATATCTCGCTTACCGATATTGCCCGATACAAAAATCCGAACGAACCGATTGATATAATCAAAAACTGGCTACGAAGCCGAACTACCATCGAGTTCATCGGTCTTTGGGAGCAACTGCACAATCCCAGTTTTAAAGCGGTCGAATTCGACCGCTTTATGTACGAGGCAGGAAGCAACTCCTTTGTACTTTCCCCCGGCAAATGGATAGAGACAACAAACGCAATCGGGATCACAACCAAATCCGGAAGATATGGCGGAACCTTTGCACATCAGGATATCGCCTTTGAATTTGCATCCTGGGTGAGCGCCGAGTTCAAGCTCTATCTGCTGAAAGAATTCCAACGGCTGAAACAGGAGGAATTTGATCAGAAAAAACTGGAATGGAGCGTTTCCCGCACCATCGCTAAAGTCAATTACCTGATCCATACCGATGCCATCAAAGAAAACCTGATCCCACCAGACCTTCAGAAATCAAAACATAAATTCATCTACGCCGATGAAGCCGATCTGCTTAACCTGGCCCTGTTCGGCTATACTGCTGTGGCCTGGAAACAAAAACATCCAGACCGAAAAGGCAATATGCGTGATTACGCTACATTGGAGCAATTGGTCGTTCTCTCCAACCTTGAAAGCCTCAATGCATAATTGATAAAAATGCAGATATCTGTTGAGGAGAGATTGCAGAAACTGAACAAGATAGCAATTGAGCAGATGAAGGTGCTGATTTCAAAAAAATCAATGAAGGCATTGCGCCGTAGTGAATCAGACGCACCCTGACCACCGACTTCATTGCAAGCTCCGGCGACTTTAGTCCGGTAGTGAAAATATGGACCTCCTAAACCAGTTCAGATTCAAAAAGGGAGTCGATACTTGTTGCCGGCAAAAGAGCTGAAGTGGTACATAAATAATTGACGAGACGTAGGACTGTATTATTGAGTTAAACCTGAAAGACGTGAAAACCATGACTCAACTTTTCGATTTCATCGGCCGCAAAGTTCTCGATTTCTTCCGCATCGTCGGCGAGGTCCTGATCCTGTTGTGGCGGACCGTGTTCGCGTTCCGCGAAGCCCCGCGCAACCTGACGAGCATCTTTACCCAGATGGCCATCATCGGCTATGAAACCCTGCCGGTAGCCTCGGTTATGGGCTTCTTCGTCGGCATGGTGCTGGCCCTGCAAACCGGCACCGAGCTGTACAAGTACGGCACCCAGGACATCATCGGCGGCATTGTCGGCCTGTCCATGGTGCGCGAACTGGGGCCGGTCATGACCAGCTTTCTGGTGGCGGGCCGGGTGGGGAGCGCCATGGCCGCCGAGATCGGCGTGATGAAGGTCTATGAAGAGATCGACGCCCTCAAGACCCTGGACATCGACCCGGTGCGCTACCTGGTCATGCCGCGCCTGATCGCGGCCCTGATCTGCGTGCCGGCCCTGACCATCTACGCCGACTGCATCGGCATGGCCGGTGGCGCCATCATCAGCCACCTCCATCCGCAGATCTTCATCTCCTACAGCACCTATACCGATTCACTGCGCATGGCGCTCAAACTCAAAGAGATCCTCGTCGGCATGACCAAGTCCTTTGTCTTTGGCGGCATCATCGTCACGGTCTGCTGCTACGTCGGGTTCGGCACCTCGGGCGGGGCACGGGGAATCGGCGTATCCACCACCCGCTCGGTGGTGCTTTCCTTCATGCTGATCCTGGTGGCGGATTACTTCCTGACAAGACTCCTGATGTAGCGTGCTCCAAAAGGCGAACGCCCCGGCGATCACTCCCAGAATATCCCGGTCGGATCCGAATCAACCTCCGTCACCAGTTTTTTCAGCGCATCCCTGTTCCTGCCAGTGGGATACGGCTGACGCCGGTTTTTCCGGTCGTACCAGTACAGGGTCCAGTGGGGCGAGTCGGCGCTGTATTCGAACTGGGCGATCTTGATTTCATTCCAGATGGCTGGGTCAATGAAGAGCGGGCGGGATTCGGCCAGGGTAACCCGGTTGCCTTTGGTTTCGTATCGCAAAGTCACCTGGCCCGTTATTGTCCGCTGCGCGCAAAGTTGCCCCAGCAATTGGTCCACCCGTTGCTTTTCGGTCTCAGGTAATGCCATTCCGCCATTCTTCCTTTTATCCGGGATATCGGTCAGCCGTTGTTCACAGCTGCCGATACTATATGAATTACCGTCATTATTGAAGCTAAACCCGCAATGTCCGGTTTGGTGTTTGCTGCTGCCGCATTTGCGGTCACAAAAGCGCCGGCGGTTGTCACGGCGCACAGAATGCGCTTCAAAAACGCCAATGGCCGATCCTTAAAGGAATCGGCCATTGTTTTGTTAACGCACTTATCCTGTTTATCAGGGTTAGGCGCGGGCTTTCAGTCAGCACTTGCAATGCAAGGAACCTGATCCCACATCTCGAATTCTTCTTCAGTTATTCTATGAAGTTCTACTGGGATGTATTCCGTATCTGCGGCCTTGCCTTTGTCAATATTTAAGCCTCTCATATCCCATACCTCCTTCCACCATTTGAACCTATTGTAACAAGTTACAGCCTTATTGAAAATACATTTCAATAAGGTCCGAGTATCCACGAAAAAGAGCCCCGGACACAGGGTATCAACCACGATCAGATGACAAAGGGCGCGGCGGCCATTGCCACGCAGGCGACGACAAGCAGTATCGTGTTGCCGATGAAGTACGGCACAATACAAAGCGCCACCCCCCAGCACACTACCTTGATGTTGCTGTTTTTCTTGCCGTACATGAAATAGGCCGAACCAATCAGCCCTGCCAAAAGATTTACGCAGATCACGGTCATGCTCATATTGCCGAGCAGCGAACCCAAACCGAGGCCGGTCGGGTCTGAACCGGCTGCACCTGACTGAAGCTTTTCCGCAATATCGCCTAGCCCCGATAAACCCTGTGACATGTCCGCCATGCTGACCTCGTACTTTGTGGATTGAATTTACTGCTACAGGATGATTCTACTCCCTTTGCATTCCGATGTACCCTTAAAATAACCAAAGATTTCCACTGGGTTTGATGCCAGTTGGAAAGATCATGTAGCTGATGTACACAATTCAACAGCCCCAAGCAGTCGCCTGTCCTTATCTTTGGCAAAAACGTGCATCAGCCTTTAGATGGACGGTTTTTGTGGTATAAAATTTGGGTGATTTGTATTTTAATGTATTAAGCAAACAATCCCCTGAATTGAAATGAGCTACCGGGAATTCCACACTGATGTCCGGCGTATAAAAGCAAGGAAGAGGCATGATCTATCTTTCGTTGATACATAACATCGCACTGCTGGTCTCCCTGACCTTTATTAACGGCATTCTGGTCAGGCGTGTCAGGAGAGACGGGCTTGTCTATCCGCTGCTTTCCGGACTGCTGTTCGGCGTCGTTTGCGTAATCGTGATGATGAGCCCGATGGTATTGCAACCCGGCCTCATCTTTGACGGCCGCAGCATCATTCTCAGTGTTGCCGGCCTCTATTGTGGTCCACTGACTGCCATTACCGCCGGCGCCGTTGCTGTTGCCTATCGATTCTGGCTGGGCGGAATCGGCGCTTTACCAGGGGTTGGTGTCATCATCGGGACTGCCGGCCTCGGTGTTGCCTGGCATTACCTGTGCCGCCGCCAAAAGTGGGCGACGAGAACTCCGGCGCTTTATCTATTCGGGCTGCTGGTGCACCTTCTGATGCTTGCCATCCTGCTCGCGGCCCTGCCTGAAACTGCCGCCCAGGGAGTGTTGAAGCACGTTGCCTTGCCAGTGCTGCTGCTCTACCCCCCGGCCACCCTGCTGGTTTGCCTGTTTTTCCAGATGATGGAGCAACACATCCATGACGAGAAAACCTTGGGACAGAGCGAAGAAAGGATGCGTCTCTTCTTTGAACGCCAACTGGTGGGCATGGCGATAACATCGCCTGAAAAAGGTTGGCTGCAGGTAAACGACAAATTGTGCCAGATGCTGGGCTATAGCCGCGAAGAATTGTCGCAACTCTCGTGGGAGACACTGACTCATCCCGATGACCTTGCCCAGGACCTTGCCAAGTTTGATCGCCTGCTGTCAGGCGAAATAGATGATTATTCCATTGAAAAAAGGTTTATTCACAAAAACGGCTCGATTGTTCATACCAACCTTTCCGTTGGATGCGTCCGCCACCCCGATGGCTCGGTTGATTATGTTCTTGCTCTCCTCGAAGATATTACCGCACGCAAGATATTGGGACTCAAACGTGAAGAAGATCAGCTCTTTTTGCAGACCATCCTCGATTCCATTACAGATTTTATTTTCTATAAAGACAAAAACAGCATCTTCCTAGGTTGTAATGACGCCTATGCCTCCCGTTACGTCGGCCTGCCAAAAGAGCGGATCATCGGCCACCCGGACAGCGACTTCATCCCCGACAAGGAATTGGTCAGGAAATATTACGAATCAGATCGTCAGGCAATGGAATCCGGCACGCCCTTGCTGTTTAAACCCTGGATCACGCAGGCAAATGGACAGAAAATCCTGGTGGAGGTGCTAAAGACCCCTTTTTATGACGCAGCCGGCCAGGTGGCAGGGGTAATCGGGGTTGCCCGCGACATAACAGAGCACCATTTGGCGCTGGAGGCCATTACCCGGGAAAAGGAAACGGCCCAGCGCTATCTGGATATCGCCGGGGTAATGTTTTGCGCCCTTAACAAAACGGGTGAAATCATCCTGATGAACAAGAAGGGTTCCCAGATCCTTGGCTATAATGACAATGAGCTGCTGGGACAGAGCTGGTTTGACGTGTGCCTTCCGGAATCCGTGCGCGAAACGGTAAGAGGGGTCTTTGCGCTGCAAATGGCCGGCAATATCGAACCGGTCGAGTTTTACGAAAACAGTGTGATCAACCGCAAGGGTGAAGAACGGCTGGTCGCCTTTCACAACACGCTTCTGCATGATGAGAACGGGGTTAGCGGCGTGCTGTTTTCCGGGGAAGACATCACCGATCAGCGCCTGGCGCAAGACGAACTCCTCAAGAATCAAAAGCTGGAGTCGCTCGGAGTCCTTGCCGGAGGAATTGCCCACGATTTCAACAATATCCTCACCGGTATCATGGGCAACATCTCCTTTGCCAGCATGTCGCTCGACAAACCGGACAAAGCGCAGAGGCTGATGGAAAATGCCGAGAAAGCATCCCTGCGGGCCGCTTCGCTTGCCACACAACTCCTGACTTTTGCAAAAGGTGGGAAACCGATCAAGAGGAGGGTGATGGTGCGCCCCATTCTTGAAGAATCCCTGTCGTTATCGCTCAGGGGCGCAAACGTGAAAGGAGAGATTGAAATCCCTGAATCCCTGCACAACATCGAGGCCGATGAAGGGCAATTAAGCCAGGTATTCAACAATCTCATCATCAATGCCGTGCAGGCAATGCCCGGTGGCGGAACCCTGCTGGTCAAGGCCGGGAACCTTACCAATGAGGCCCGGGAAAAGGCGTTACTCCCGCCGGGCGAGTACGTCATGGTATCTTTTACCGACCAGGGTTGCGGCATTTCGGAAGAAGATCAGAAAAAGATCTTTGACCCCTACTTTACTACTAAAGCCGGCGGCTCAGGGCTTGGGCTCGCCTCGGCCCATTCGATTGTCAGCAAGCATGGCGGGCGTATCGACGTAAGCTCTGAAGTGGCTAAAGGTTCAACCTTTATCGTTTATCTCCCTTCGATCGGGTCGGCTGTTGCCAATCAGCAAACGGGCAAAGCGCCCCAGATCGCGGCCAGACCTAAAAATGGCACCATTCTGCTGTTGGATGATGAGGAACTCATCCGGCTTCTCACTGCTGATATCCTGGAACATCTCGGTTACAAGGTGAGAACCTGCATCAATGGCGAAGAGGCCATAATGCTGTATAAAACAGCCAAGGAAGCCGGCATACCCTTTGCCACGGCCATCCTGGACCTTACCATACCGGGCGGCATGGGGGGGCTGGAGGCGGCGCAAAATATTCTGGAATACGACCCGGCGGCCCGCCTGGTTGTTTCGAGCGGGTACTCTAACGACCCTGTGATTGCCGAGTACAAAAATTACGGATTCAAAGCCGCAATCATCAAGCCTTACAATGTTGAAAGCATCAAGGGAGTGCTGGTTGAACTGGAGGCCGGATGCTGTTGATATCACAAAAAAGTGGGCAGACTACTTTTTCACAAAGCAGCCTGCCCACTTAAATGGCAAAATCGATTAGTTAGTTTCCATCCGGAAACCCCGGATGTGAAACTGCAGGTTTCCGATTATCGCTCCCGACCGCGGCCCTCTTCCTCTTTCCTCTGTTCCTGCCCTTGGCCTCTGGGCTCCTGTGCCCTTCCCCGATCCTGCTGCAATCTTTGTTGCTGACCTTGCGGCCTTGGTGCCTGCTCACGCTGGACAGCACCTGGCTGGGGCCTCTGTTCCCGCAATGCCGGTCCGCGCTGCTGCGGAGGGGCCTTGTACTGGGGCTGCGGATGTTGCACAGCCGGCCCACCCTGCTGTCGTGGCGCCTGATGCTGCATATTCTGCTGCCCTGGGCCACTCATGCGGGGCGCTTCCTGCCGCCGGGCAGGCGCTGGCGCTGCTGCTCCCTGTGGCTGAAAATGCTGGCGGACCGCCCTGTCGCGCGGCTGGTAACGGTACTTCTCGCTTTGCAGTCTCCGCTGCTGTTCCACCTGGCGGGGATAACGGTCCCCTGAATACCGCCGCTGGTAGACGGGCAGCGGGGCCGGAGCCGGCACGGAACTACGATTCCACTTGTTCCAACCCCTTCTCTGCTGCTCCCATTGAGGTCCCCAGTGCTCACCCCAGCGGGGTGGCGCATTCGATCGCCAGCCGCGAAAATAGACCGGAGGCTGCCGGTAGTAGCGCACCGGGATGCGCAGGATGTAGAGCGGCACGACATCCGGTTCCACGAGCCACCAGGGGCCGTTGTACCAGGAACTGGCGTACCAGTTGTCGTCCTGGTAAACCCAGTACATGCCGTCGTAAAAGAAATAGTTGGCATCCAGCCTGGGGGCATAGTAGACCGGGTAGCCCGGCACCCGGACAAGGTCCGGGAACAGCGGCAGGTTGATCCCGATGCTCACGTTGGGCAATCCGATGCCAATGCTCAACTGGGCCGAGGCCGGCGGCACCGAGCAGCACAACAGCGTCAACAGCACAACGACTCCGTAGCGAATTTTGCGCATTTTGTCCTCCATTCCGATAAAAACGGTCGTGGGTATTGCCTGTAACAGCAGGCAAACACAGGTTTATGTTCATTAACTTTATACCACTCCACCCCCTGTCAATCAAGGCTTACCTTGAAACAGGCCGGCATAAATGCACCAGGCGTTGACAAGAATACCGCTGCCGTGACATAAAATAGACGGTGCAGGGAAACCGCTTTGCCTGATGAAGCGGTTTTTGTATTCCGAAATACTGAAACAGACCTGGAGAACGTGTGTGGACAACAGAAAACGACTACTGATCAGAAACAAGACAATAGCAACGGGATTGATGGTTGGCGCGGCCATACTGTTTGTGGTTGCCCGCTCACAGAAGGGGCATGGCGCCTGGGAATGGCTGGCTGCTTTTGCCGAGGCGGCCATGGTTGGCGCCCTGGCGGACTGGTTTGCCGTGGTGGCGCTGTTCCGCCACCCATTGGGGGTGCCGATACCCCATACCGCCATCATCAAGAACAAGAAGGACACCATCGCCGGAAATCTGGCCGACTTTATCCGCGATAAGTTTCTTGCCAGCGATACCTTGATCGCCAGGCTGAGGGAGTACAATCCGGCCGAACATCTTGCCGTTTATTTGATGTCCAGGGAGAATGCCGCCGGCCTGGCCAAGGGGTTGACCCGCGTACTTGCCGATTCCCTGGATTTTATCGATGACGAGCGGGTGCAGCAGCTGTTGCGCGCCGCCCTGAGCAACCGGATTGAAAACCTCGACCTCGCCTCATCCGCGGGAACTCTCCTTGATACCCTCAGAAAAGACCAACGCCACCAGGTCGTTCTTGATGACCTGTTGCGCCGCTTTGCCGCGTGGCTGGCAACCGCAGAGGCCCAGGCCAGGCTGGCCACCTCCATCGACGACATGTGTACCAAGGAATATCCGCTCCTGAGT
>Ga0172380_10002135_pt1 | contig 31831 bp, 42 predicted proteins | sample Leawe162metaG_FD_119747 | JGI IMG/M metagenome (GOLD analysis project Ga0172380, IMG submission 119747) | Leachate microbial communities from a municipal landfill in Southern Ontario, Canada - Leachate well 162 metaG | ecosystem: Engineered > Solid waste > Landfill > Unclassified | place... | reverse complement strand
GAAATAGTATACTCAAAAAACAAGGAATTAAACACCAGCCACAGTTTTCTCTGCTTCACTCAAAAACTTCTCGGCCTTTTCATTCAGCTTGGCAATCAATTGGGGCAAACCATCCGGCTCAACCTCAAAGTCTGCAACACACTTTTCCTTTAAGTCTTCCAATCTCTTCTTAACGCCAGACAACTCACCTTCGAGATTAGCCTTGCGCTTAGAGATATTTTCAGCTTTCTTTCTTAGCTCGGTCAAACGGTCTAACTGTGCCTTCGTATTTACTTCGCTCATTTTGTATCCTTTTTTACTGTTGGGTATTCACCAATGACAATTTCGTTAAATTCTCTTTCAAGCAATCCTTTATCCACACCCGTAATACATCCCAAATCTTTCTTGACACACTTAGCGTTGTAGAGCGGGCAGGGCCGTACAACCATATCAATGTCGTCCTGCGTCACTTTACCCACCTTGACCATCCTAACGCCCGCACAAGGCATTTCTGGATTGCCACAGCCTATCACAGACACCTGTTCGTGTGGGTTTACACTGTCATCATCCAAAGCCTTAAAAGTTAGTATCTTAGCCTTGCTCAATCCGTATATAGTCTTGTCTTTCAACTCTCTAACAATGTAATGCCAACCATCATCCTTAATAACGAAGGCATTTATTTTCATGCCGTTTTCCATTACAAAACTTATATTTTTGTTTGAGATATCCATAGTTTATCCTTTATGCACCGTACAAAGATGGCCGATAGGTTGTAGACTCACAGGGCAAGTAGAAACAGAAGCGGCCAACTGGGCTATCTCCGATTTAATAGCAAATTCTTCCGTCTCAACTTCGGCAATCGTATCGTCCAATGTTTTTGCGCTTTTACCGAGAGTTTGATAGTCCTTTAATAGAGACATAGCAAGAGCAACCTTACTTACCTCACCTACCACACTTTCTATCTCTTGCGCACTTAGTTTGGCAACATTTAGAGCATCAACAGACCCTTCTATTGAATTTCTCTTTTGAAGCAAATCAACATATTCCTTATGAAGGGCAATAGCATCACGGTTTACAGAGATAACTTGTTCACACTTAGGCGCCCTTTCAATTATCTTAGTTACATCTGGACACTTACCGATGTTGTCATTAGCATCTTGTTGGTTTTTTACTAATACGGAAATGTCAGAGTTAAGTTTAGATGCTGCAATCAATAGGTTAATACAGTCATTGGCTTTGGTAAGTATACTATCAACCGAGGAAACATCTGGCAAAGCGTTTAGGTCTGTTTGTAGATTAGTGTTTTTACTCTCGTACAGTTCTATTTCCTTAAGCTGTTGGTTTGCCGCTATTAACTTTGTGAGATATTCTTTGGCTAATCTTTCATTTTCAATAACGACCTCAATATCTGGTAAAACTTTTAAGCCATCACGGATTCTTTCTACATCCCTAACACAAGAATCGATTGAGTTTTTAACAGATTCAACCATCTCTCTTGCTTCAATATTTTTAATATGCAATTCAAGGTTCTTATATCCAGCGTCAAGCACTTCCTTTTCTTGGTCCAATACCTTCTGGTCATGCTGCTGTAATTTAAGTTCTTCAATTTGCTTCTCAAATCCGGCAATGTCTTTACCGATTTTAAGGATATCAATATTGGTTGCCCTGACTATTTGTTCAACACCAAGCAAACCAGAGATACCATCAATCATTTCTGCCCTTGTTGATCCAGACGCCGGTTTACCATCAATTTCATCAATTAAGAAATGCCCATCTAACTGGTCCATTACACTGACCAGCATTTCATTTTCACCAATCTTAACCGGCCCAATACCAATGACATCGACAGCCTCTTGTACAACTTTTACGCCGACATTTTTAAGGTTCACATCGGGCTTACCATTCTCTTTGATTTCCCATATATTTACATCACCTCTGGTTACAGTAACAGAGCCCCTATCTGAGGTTATTTTTACCGTGCAGTTTTTACAACCAACCCTTACAGACTTAGGGTCAAAGATATTGGCCGCAACTAAGCATACAGCACGCATGATGGAAGTCTTGCCAGAACATGAATCTCCCCAAATTAGATTGAATCCTTTTGAGAAATCATCCAAAATTAAATGTTCGTGTATTTCAAAGTCTTTTAGCTCAATACTTTTAATCATTTTGTATACATTTCATATTTTGATAGGTCTTGATACGGTGGGTTTTCAATTAAATCGTCGTAATAATCATTTGCCATTGAAAGTAATAGTAAGCCTCTGGCAGCTTGTTCTGGAGTCATATAGCAATTCCAACCTACCATGGCGAATGTGTCTTTAGATAACGAGCATTGGTGTCTGCCATCAAATCTTGCTATTTTAAACCATTCAACGGCCTTTTCATCATTGGTTAGGATAGCTCCGCCTCTGCCGATTGGAATATGTTTCTTAGCATGGAAGGAGAGGCAGTGGAAAGAATCCTGAATGTACATGTTTTTTCGGAATCTTTTAGCGCCGTCCCAAATTGGATAAGGTTTAAGTTGATATACTCCATTCCAGCTAATGTTCTCAAATTTTACCTTGCCACCAGCATGAATGATAGAACATGGGATAGAGGGGTAGGTTCTTGAGGGGATGGTAACTGTTTGTACCTTACTATACACACAGGCAAGGAAAATGGCCATGGTACAGCTTTCTACGGTGACGGCATATTTTGATCCACTATACTTTGCCAACTCAATTTCAAAATCTTCAACAATATTATATGGGTTCAATTAATTTTTCTCACTTTTTGTTTTTAACCTAATCCTGCTATTGTGGGTTACTATCGGCCACTGACGCCAACTTGACAACCTAAATTCCTGAAAAAATAAAATGTGGTTTAATTATATTTCGCATAATTAAGACTAAATGTTCTTTTGGGTCTATAGAAATCTTTTGGGGAAATATTGTGAGATTCAAAGAAATTGTATGCTCCACCAAATTTGTATTTTCCATTGTACCACTTTCCATTTAACCAAGTACCATCATACCAGGTTCCGTTTATCCATAATCCGTCTTTCCATATCCCACTATTCCAAGTTCCATATTTCCAGATTCCGCTTTCCCATAACCCAGTACTCCATAATCCGCCTTCCCATTTACCCTCAAACCATATCCCATCATGCCAGAAATTATTGTAAATATGGTATTTGGAATCTTCTGAAACAATTGCACCTGTCCATTGCAGAGATCCTTCAATTGTCTTTTTATTTGTATTTTGCATAATTCAAACTCAATGTTTTTTTAGGCTTACGATAGCTTTTGGGTGATATATTTGAATAAGTACTATTGTGAGTATTGCCATGCCAAATTTTACCTTCGTGCCATATTCCATTCAACCATTCCGAATTCCACAAGCCTGAGTACATCCATGTTCCTTCATCCCATTTACCATTAAGCCAAATTCCTCTACACCAGCTTCCACCGCCGTGTAATCCGTTATGCCAAATATGCCCCCTCCAGGTTCCGTCTCTCCAATAGCCATTATACCATTGTCCAGAATTAAAATCTCCGTCATTCCATCGGCCATTTTTCCAAATTCCGTTATGCCACTTACCTCTGAGCCAGGTTCCATTATACCACTTCCCACCATACCAATCTCCAACGCCCCATTCTCCATCGTGCCATATCCCATCCCACCAAATGCCATATTTCAATTCATACTCAGAATAGTCAGCAGCCTTGACATTTTTCCAGTACTTATTATTGATTTTAATGATATTTAGCATAGTTTAAACTTAATGTTTTATTTGGCCGTTTATATGATTTAGGGGAAATAAGTAAGTCATTATAGCTACATATTGTGTGCCATATAACTCCGCCATTCCATTTCCCATTTAGCCAACAATTCGGCCTTGTCCATAAAGGGGTTGTCCCATTGGCCCAGTGCCCATCCATCCATGTTCCATCAAGCCACAGTCCTTTATTCCAGTTTCCACTTAACCATTTCCCATCCATCCATATCCCACCATTCCAGTTTCCTTTAATCCAAGTCCCACCATGCCAGGTTCCATTGCGCCATTCACCATGGGTCCAAATCCCTTTAATCCATACTCCGTCTTTCCATATTCCCCCACTCCAAGTACCACACTTCCATGCTCCACCTTCCCATACTCCATTTTGAAAAATACCACGACCTTTAAGGCGCATTTTTCTATCGTGTTTATCTGTTTTAATGATTGACATATATCTTAGTTTTCTTCGTACTTGGCATAATTTAGACTCAAAGTTCGTTTTGGTTTCCGGTAAGATTTAGGAGAAAGTTTAGATAAAACATATTCCTTATCTTCTTTTTCAATATGTCCACAAGTCCATAGTCCATTTAACCATATTCCATATTCCCAATCCCCTCTCAACCACAGACCGTCTATCCATAGTCCGCTCCAAAATTCTCCCCGTTCCCATATTCCATTATTCCATGTGCTATAGGCCCAGAACCCGTTTTTCCATACACCATTTAGCCAATTCCCAACCTGAAATTCGCCGTCATGCCAAACGCCATTTTGCCACTCTGCTTGATGCCATTTCCCATTCAGCCATTCGCCGTTTTTCCAAATGCCTCCTAAAAAGTTACCGTCTATCCAAGTGCCATCTTCCCATATTCCACCATGCCAGTTACCATCTTTCCAAGTGCCTTTATGCCAAGTGCCATCTTCCCACAATTCGTCTCCGTATATACTATGGTTAGATACTTTAGCCAACCATTTATCTGTTTTTATAATAGGCATAGTTTAAACTTAATGTTGATTTAGGCTTGCGGTATGTTTTTGGAGATATCTTTGACTTCTTATAATATACCCACTGGTTTGTATGTATCTCTCCATCATACCATTCCCCACTAAGCCATGTCCCTCCGTACCACTTGCCATTAAACCAATTACCTCCTGCCCATGTTCCGCCATACCAGTCACCCTCAATCCATATACCTTTGTCCCAACCTCCACCATACCAGCAGCCCATATTCCAAGTGCCGTCTCTCCATTGGCCACCCCTAAAACATCCAGCATACCAAATTCCAGACTCCCAACAGCCATCAAGCCAGTTTCCTTGGTACCACATTCCACACAACCAAGTTCCCTGAATCCAATTTCCATCTATTTCAAAGCAAGAATCGTCGGATGCTCTTCCAACCCAAAATTTGCTATTTATAATTTGCATAGTTCAAGCTCAATGTTCTTTTTGGCTTTATAAATGTTTTTGGTGAAATATCAATCGGAATCCTTTCCCAAGTCTTTATATTTATTACAGAACCTTTTGTCCATATACCTCTTACCCAAATCCCACCATTCCAATTTCCATCTTTCCATATGCCACCAAGCCATATGCCAGTATTCCATACGCCCTTATACCATATACCATCATACCAAATACCGCTGTGCCAATCCTTTACATCCCAATTTCCCCCATGCCATTCTCCATAATACCATTTGTTACACGGATTTTCATCGTCAAGCTCTATTTCTAAATCTTCCTGTCTTCTTATATTTACACATTCTATTTTCTCGCCAATTCCAATATACTTAGCATGATTTAATGATAATGTTAATTTTGGCTTAAACACAACCTTTGGAGAAACATACGAATTTTTATAGTCGTATTGTTTTACAAATCCATAATATATATCCCCTTCAACCCAAGTACCATTTAACCAAGTTCCTCGCTCCCATGTTCCGTTTTCCCAAGTGCCATCATGCCAAATAGCTTTATGCCAATTCCCGTCGCTCCAAGTGCCCCATTTAAATGTTCCGCCATACCAATTCCCGCCGGCAAAATCGCAAGCATAATTGGCGTAGCGAGCTATTGTAGCATTATCACAAACCCTGGCGTCAATCCACCATTCATCATTTATAATTTGCATAGTTCAAGCTCAATGTTGGTTTAGGTTTATAAAAACACTTCGGAGATACTTTGGTTATTCTTGAATTATCGTAATCGCCAATCCAACCAGATTCCCATTTCCCATTTAACCACAACGCTCCATCATTCCAGTTGCCTCGGACCCAAGTACCATCATGCCAAGTCGCCCAGTAAAAAAAGTCACCATTAAGCCAAGTTCCGTTTAGCCAATGAGCGTCCATAAATATTCCGCGATGCCAAGTTCCATTATGCCAAATTCCCTTATCCCAATCGCCTCCAAGCCAAACACCATCTAACCATTTACCATCAGTCCATGTTCCGCCCTTCCAAATACCTTTATGCCAAGTACCGTTACGCCAATTACCATTACGCCAAACGCCATCAAGCCATACCCCATCTTTCCATACACCGTATTCCCAAGTTCCTTTATACCAGATACCATTCACCCAATTCCCAAGTTTATCTATGTTTGTACAGTCGGATACCTTAGCTCTCCATTGTTTATTGCTTATAAGAGGCATGGTTTATACTCAATGTTCGTACAGGCTTATAATATGTTTTTGGTGAGGTTTTAGAATAGACCCAATCAGATTGAGTATCATTAAATATCCTTCCTTTTACCCATATGCCACTTATCCAATTAAGGGTTATATTTTCAATGACTGGAAGCGGATCTCCCCAATCACCTTTACACCATTTTCCATCACACCAAGTCCCGCCAAACCAATAACCATCTTTCCATAAACCGTGTATCCAGACGCCATTATTCCATGACCCGCTTTCCCATTCTCCATCATACCATACACCGTCGAACCAAGAATCCATACCTTCTGTATATTCGGCGCCAACCGAGATTTTAGCGTTCTTCCATACCTCGGTATTTATAATTGGCATAATTTATACTTAGTGTCTATTTTGGCTAACATTAGAACTATATCTTAGAATCACACTGCAGATAATAACTTCATTTCAATATTGTCTACTAAAACTGAGTTGTTAATTTTCATCCCAACCCTACCACAAATACCATTAATGTCATAATATCTACCATCTGCACTATCAGAATAAAATCTCTTAGTGTCATCCAATACAACCAACATACCCTTATCCTGCAACATGGATTTACACTTTAGAATTACAGAATCTTTGTTGTCCATTAAATATAGAGAACCAATCATCATTATTAGCTCATATTTCTCACTTGATGTAAAATGATTAAAGCTAATTTTTTGATAGGTTATTCCATCTCTAACAAATCTCTTATCTGGAATTATTGCATCATCAATAGCATCAATAACGGCAAACGGGAAAAGTTGCCATACCCGCCCATTGCCACATCCAATATCTAACACCCTGCCTTTAAAATCTAAATGACAAATTCCGAGTTTCTTAAATTGTTTGGTCAGCATTGGTATATTTGGACTTTTTACATCCCCATTAGCATCGTAATGACCGGCTTTATAAGTACCTTCCCTATTACTTACTCTTTCCATGCAAAAACCTCATCGTGTGTAAAAAACTCAATCTTGAATCCAAAATATGTAAGTTTATTAATTATTATGCTTATATCATTTTTAAGATTTTTATTGCTATGGAATTCCAATGATATCTGACTTATTTTGTCAGCGACAGATTTGTCAAGATTTTCAATAACTTCCTGTTCTGCGCCCTCAATGTCCATTTTTAGATAGTCAACCCTATCTAATTTGTAAGTATCAAAAATTTCGGACAAGGTAATTCCATTTACGGAGTAATTTTTCTTTACAATGTTTTTATTTGCTGGCGTGTTATAGTCATAGATATTACCCCACTCATTGTACCGGTAAGTCTCCCCAGATTTTTCCCCACCTACTATTTCGGTAAAAGAAAGCCGCCTCTTTAAGCCAACCAAAGCGGCCTCAACTACTTCGCAATTAATGTCTTTTACATTTTTTATCAATACAGGCATTATACCTTTTTGACATTCTACTGCTATAAATCTCGGGTTTTCAAAAAGACCTACAACATTTTTTATAAAGTTACCCTGATTGGCTCCGGCATCTATTATTACCGGAGACTTTGGTAATAGTTCTGGACAAATAATATGGTCAAAAAATGAAACAACTTTATTTTTCACAGAATATCAACTCTCTCTTCGCGTCACTCGTACCAATAGAGTAGCAATCCTTAAACCCACCATTAAGTTTGGCCCAATTACAAAGCTCTTTATGGTTTTTTAATCCCAACTCCAAGATCGCCTTGTGTGGTATTTCAAAAATAAGGCACTGGTTGGCTTTCTTCGTCAATTCCTTAAAAAACTCGGTGAATTGTTGAACACCAAGACCCAAAGATACCTGACCCGAACCATCTGGCGCATTATACAAGTGCCAATGTAAAACGCTCAATGCTAAGATAACATCGTAATTCTGCATCTTCTTTACATATTCCAAGTTAAAATTGGCATCCTTAAAGATTGGCTCATTGTCCGATACAAAGATACCACTCAGCATTTTACAAAACTCAACCTTCTTAGGGTCAAACTCGACTCCTGTCGTCTTAAATCCCTTTTCCTGTAAGGCATAGCAAAACCAACCAGCATCACTTCCAATGTCCAACAAAGACCTATCCTTGCCATCATTTAGTTTCTTGTATAGAAAGCCATAACGGTCTAAGCAATTTCTGTTAGCCATTTGTATCTTTTTGGTATCTGGATCTCTTCTCTCAAATTTCTTGCACGGATCAAAATAGATTGGCTGATGAACATTCACCAATTCTTGATATTCGTTCTTAACCAATTCTATAAACATACAAGATATGGTATTGCTATCAATATCCCACAGTTCACATAGCTTAATCAGTAAAGGCATAACATTTGTACAATAAAGCTCAGAATCTTTTGGAGGCAAAAATTCGTCTCTATGTATCTGGTCATCATTAAAGTCAAAAACTTTAATCTTACCATCCTTGGATATACCCAAATGTTCAATACGGGCCACCCAAGTTATTCCTCTCAAATACAAATCCCTCGCTGTGGACATAACCGTAAAAATGTATTCTTTAGCCTTTTCAGCGTCCAACTTAACAGGTAATTTGTCCAGTTTTTCAATTACGAGCAGGTTTGGCCCATTGCCGTCTTTTACAATTCCAACCAAAGAAACCACATTCGGGATATTCATGGCCAATACCTTTTCTTCGGTAATAGCCCTTTCAATTTCTTTGGTTTGTTCCTTGACAATTACGCTTTCGCCGTTAAGGGTTCCATGACTGACTACAGACCAACCAGAACCCTGTTGTCTACTTTTCTTACCAATTTTAAGATCATCTCTATTAATTTTCATTTCTTGTACTCCTTAACTTTATCACAAATTGTTTTAGCCCAAAAATCACGACTAAATTTTTGCACAGTTTTACAACCATGCTCTGAAATTTTTAGTCGTTCATCCTCATGTGCCAAATAATACGCCACTTTTTCCGCCAAATCTTTTTTACCATTAAAGACAACCAAATCCTTGCCATCAACAAAATCTTTCTCCATATTCGGCCAAGCCTCTGTCAGTAAAAACCCTTGGGCTGCCAAAACCTTGTAAACCCTGTCAGAAGCCCCGCCATCTGTGAAGTTGAGGTTTATGCGGGACTGACCAACTTCGAGCCCGTGTTGCCCTCTGTAGGCGTTTTGGATGACCTCTGCACCGATATGTTCAATGTATTCTCCACGATGACCCCTTAAAGAGCCTATAAAGCTAACATCATATTTCTTTTCGACTTCGTATGGTTTATCAATTAATGGGTCATAACCTTCTTGTAGGTGAAATGAATTTTTATTGTATTTTAGGCATTCAAGGTAAGAATCATAAATGTTGCAGAATACTAAATCACACTTTTTCATTATGTTTATGAAGTTTGGAGTGAAGTTGCCATTAACCGGATCCATATACCACATTACCTTGACAGTATTTCCATACAAATCCATTGACATAGGAGTAAACTCACGGCATTTGCAAAAGACAACAAAATCTGTTTTATTTCTATTGCAATAGTTCGATGTATATAAAGGTATAAGATTTCTGTCACATTCTTTAGGATTTCTATAGTCAATCGTATGGATATCGCAAAAATTAGACAAACAAGTCTCCAGAGAGATGTTGGTGCTATTTGGGTTGAAGTCGCCAACTAATACACATTTCATACTATTAGCCTATTTTTATCCGATACCATTTGAAGTTTTTTGTTTCTACAGTCAAACAAGCCATTTCCGGCATAGTGTATTATATAACTACTAAATCTATCAACACTACCATTCCACGGCTCAGAGAACATTGTCATATGGTTCCACTTATAAGACAATTCGTGTAATTCAAATTTATGTTTGTTTATCTGATAACCAAGGTGAACATCATCAAATCCAATATCATTATAAAATTCACCATTTATAGGCTGAAAAATATCTCTATGTACCTTGGAAGAGAGAAAAAATCCGGTATTTACATATCCGCTAAGCCATCCCACATCTCCATACCTATCTTGAGCTTTATTTATACACTCCATTCTTGCGGCTTTTCTTGAACCCTTATCTTCAAGGACAGATGCCACACATTTATAATCAACCAAATCAAAGATATTAGGGCAAATAGGGTTAATCAAAACATCCGTATCAATATGTAGAATCCTGTCATATCTCTCAAATAAATCATAACACTTCATTATCCTATAGTGCCATCTACCGTCGCCGGGCAAATTAGTCTCATGTGACAATATCTCAAAATCCGCACCACACTTAACGGCATAGTCTTTTATCAGGTCGTGTGTTATATCCGCCTGCCATTGTATGTTGCTGTCACATCTCGTTACTATAAGGTTTTTCACATATACCCCTCTAAAATCTTCTTTATTTCCTTACCATCAAAGTCTCTACAGGCATGGTTAATCTTACAATTCTTCCACCACCTATGAGCATGACATCCAGCCATACAGTCCAAGTCTTTTCTCTTCATCAACTTAAATGACTTGTGAAATACAGGATCATAATTCTTGGTAGTATTCGTAAATGTAAATACCACAACGCCAGATTTACCCATCGCACTTGCCAAATGATAAATTCCAGTGTCATTACTCAGCACCATCCTACAACCATTCAACAGACTTATGGTGTCATGTATATTTAATGAAGTTTTATTAACGGTCCCTTCTACATACTGAGATTCATGGCCAACAGAACAAACAGACAAGCCTTTAGCTACGGCCCAAGCGACTATTTCTGGCCATCTTTTATATGACTTAACATGCCACATATCTGCAGTGTTTCCGTAATTATAACCATCGCAAATGACAACATCAAATTTTTCATTACTTTCTTTATGTATGTAATCCCTAACATCAAATACAAAGTCTTTCTCTGCTATTCCTAAATCAATAGCGGCGTTTAAGTAAACCAATACCTCCGACCTATCCAATCTCATGCCTTGACTACTAAGGTCATTAAGTGATTTCAATTTGCCAAGTACATGGCCACCAATAGTATCTTTAGTGTGATGGTTTCCCCATACTGTCTTTACTATTCCAATACTATTTTGAATATCGGTTTCCGTAACCTCTTCATACATTAAAGCCTTATTGTTATGGAAAATATTGCAATAGTCTTTATTACAGCTAACCAATACAACCATCACTTTAATGCCTAAGTTTTTCTCTATCGTCGCTATTAATGGCAAAGTCTCAACTATATTTCCTAATCCTTCTCCAGTCAACAATACGATGTTTTTTTCAGTCATAGAAGCCACGCTTATTTCCTATCAGTTCCTTGTCAGCGTTGAAACCTTTTTGTCTCAAGTTATTATGCACGCTTGTCTTCCAATTGGCATACGCAACATCCGTATCCTTCGGGTGCTCCAAGACGATCTCAGATATGTAGCCACACTTCTTCCCGATACTGTTCATCCTTAGCCTATAAAACCCGTCTATACCGCCGTAGACGCCAAAGTTGGTTTCTGCATACATCAATCTGCGCCACAAAGTTTCAGGAGACATAAAGCAGCCCCCAGCAACGGCACCACCCCAACACAGAGTCATATCTCCATAAAATGTATTGAATAGTCTTTCCTCTTTAGGCTGTTTAGGCATAGGATTGTTGCCATTGTTTGCGTAGTTAACAGAAATCATCCCCGCATTATCTATCACTAAACATGCGGCATACAACTTGTCCAGCCAATTAATGTCCGTACAAATAATGTCAGAATCGAAATTCACGAACCAACTAAAATCTGGATACTTATTGGTTAGCAAATTTATTGCCTTAGCCTTGCCAATATTACTGTCCATGAAATCCTTGGTAATTTCAATTTTGTCAGAATTTAGAGACTTTAGATATTGCTTCAGTGACTCGTTACTGTTATTGTCTATGATGTGTATACTTACAGACAACGATGAATTTTCACAGCTTTTCACAAGACTATTAATGGCTGGCACTACCAAATTTTCTCTAAAATAAACTGGGACAAATATGTCTATTTTATTTTTCATTTATCAAAAAACCCCTTGGCGTTTCCGAGTCTTTCAGCAGGAGCATGGAAGCCCATCTTGCCAATATTTTTCTGTACTGCCACTTTCCATTTGTAATAATCAGATTCATGATCGTTAGGGTGTTCAACTAAAATCTCTTCAATATATCCACATTTATATCCTAACTGTGTGACCCTATACCTGAAATATCCATCTACCCCACCATACAGACCGGAAGCTATATATCCGCCAGACTTGACCCATACCTCTTTGGAAGTTATGAAGCATCCACCGGCAACATCTCCTCCAAAATTGAATGTGTTTTTGTTGTCAAGCATATCTGACTTAGGCTGCTTAGGCATTGGGTTGTTGCCGTTATTAACATAGTTGACGGAAACCATACCCGCCTTACCTATGAGCAAAAAACTATCAATCAGTTCGTCAGCCCAATTTTCCTGTAAGCATATTAAGTCAGAGTCAAAATTTACGAATAACTCAAAGTCTGGGTATCTATTACAACAATTCATTATGGCTACGGCCTTGCCATAGTTTTTATCCAACAAGCTGAGATTTACCCTATTATCTATTTTTGCAATTGATTTTAGGTATTCTCTCAAGCTATCATTGCTTTTATTGTCAACGATATTAAATGACAATTTATGTTTAGAACCTTTTGTTGTTTTAAGAAGAGATTCCATTGACTTCTTAACAACATCTTCTCTAAAATATACAGGAATGAAAAAGCTAACCTTCATTAGTCACCATTCGTATTTAAATGTTCAGCACATATCATGTATTGTATTTTCTTATTCATGAAAATCGTTGTCGTGGTCATAAAGAACGGATAATCTTTTTTCCATTTCTTCCACAAAATATTCGCCTCTGCCTTAAACCCATTCTTATCTGCCATGACATTTTCGCCGCCTCCAGATAAGTGAATCGTTTCGGCCCCACACAAGATGTAATTTGATAGTCCCTTTTTATTCGCCTGCAAACATATGTCAGCACCATAAAAATGGAACTTCTGTTTCTCATCAAATACTAAATCTTTCTTCGGAGTTATCAGACATAATTCATCCAATGTCTGTATCTCAATTGCATTTCCAACGGGTGTTTTATGATGACTTACAGGAATTAAGCCTGGTGCATGGCCAATACCCTCAAAGCCCATAATACCAACCCTTTCTATGTCGAGAGAATTGATTGACTTCAAAACATTGCCACACCAGTTAGGAGAGAATAGTAAATCCTGGTGGCAATATATTATAAATTCCCCAATACACAGTTCCCGACAAACATTTAATGCCTCAGTAACAGTCAAAAAGTTGTCTGTATTATCAAACGGCAACAACTCGGATATCTTCTTCCCCCTAAAATCCAAACTTAAAATCATGTTGTAATATATTTCAGGTTTATTGACACATGTTATAAACGAAAACTTTGGAGATGAAACAGATGGAACCGCCTTCTCCCATTTACCTTTATAAGTACCAAAATCCCTATTAGTACTTATCTTGGATGTGTTTGATCCCCTTGTGGCAGAACCAACATGTATTGCCGAAGTTTTACGAACGCAAAAGTTCAATAGCCCATGTTGCATTACTTTCATAGCGTAATCACAGTCTTGGTATATGTCTGGGTATTCATCTGAAAAACCACCAAGACTTAGAAACAAGGATTTAGGCGTCATCAAGAAGGCACCCGTATTGCCGTTTACTATTGCATTGCCATCTGGTACCGCATGTGGAAACCTATTTATATTAACATGGTCTGGGGTTAACAGCAGGTCGCCAGTAAGCAAGGATTGGCCGTCATGGTCTATCCTCCCATTTGGAGAAATCAACCTTATACCTACAGAACCGACCTTGCGACAGCGCATGTATTTTAGACACTTAGTTACGGAGTCTTCAGTTAGAAACACATCATTGTTCATGAACAACAGTGTGTCGCCAGCAGCTTCTTTGGCTAAGTCATTATTATTCGTGCTGAAATTGTATTTTAAGTTTCTTAATACTTTTGTTTTAAACGGACATGAATCATATAACTCAAATACGGAACTATCTTTGCTGCCCGTATCTCCGAATATAACTTCTATCTTATCATACTTTATATTCTTCAGACCATTTATACATCTTTCCAACAAGTCTGGTCTATCTTTGTTTAGTACGATTATAGATACGATGCCATTATCGTGAAATTTGTCAAGATACGGGCTTGATATTTTATTTACATCTGAAACTTCCGACTTAACCCTATCTTCGTATATAAGCCTACAATCAAGCTCTTTATCTCTTATATTCTCACCATTTATAATCAAAGAGGATGCGGTGTTTTTTGATTTCCCATATCTCAATGTTACAAAGTTATCTGGAGAACATCTTTTGAATTCTAATTTTATTTGATAGAAATTTCCAGCTTCGACTTTTGAATTAAAAACAAACTCATGGAATTGATTGTCTTGTAATATGGCACAGTTGGCAAGAGAGTGCCCGAGTATTGCTCCGTCCATAGAAAGAAGTTTAACGGAAATGCTACAAATATTTACTCTTTTATATGTTGCGAATCTAATTTGTACAGATTTTATCCTATCGGAAGAAGCAACAAATTTTTGGGCTATGTATGAGTCATCTGTAATTTGGCCAATAAGCGTTTCTGGAGAACCAAATGTAAATTCCATTATATTCCTGCAAAGTTATAGTGTCAGAAGAACTGAAGGCGAAATCACTTCAGAGGTATTGACGGACTATACTCACTATCTTCTCCGGTTTTCTCAAGCCCATTACAATTTGACATTCTTCTGTTTCTGTACTCGGCATAATACTTGTTGCCAGCGTATTCACTAATTGTTGCAATTTTTAAAGTTGATGTATCTTTTTCGTCATCATTTTTCCAATCCTTCTCATTGCAGGGAGAAAGCTCATCTGGGTCGTGCTGATTGACTTTGCCGCCTGGCCACATAACCCATACCTTATTAATTTTCTTATCAACTTCAACGACCTTACCCTTAAAGGTAATATCTCGACAAGAAGTACACCAAACCATAATGTCAGGCTTAAAGTTGTCTATGATTCCAGCTAAAGCGGAATGTTGTATTAAACTGCCTCTTCTATAAATCATAAACAGAAATCTCCTATACTACCATAAGACAAAGCCAAAATTATCATTACATCTACCATTTTTATTAAATTTTATTTCTACACAGTTAGTTAAGTTTATTTAACAGTTCCTCTTTAGCTTCTTGTTAGTTTGTAGATATACCATCTTGTCCCAGTAAGAAAGGCATCTGCCAAATTACCAACAATAGAAATAGATGTGATATTGGCAACAACACCATCCGTTTTTCTGACAAACATATTCATCATATAAACTGCACTGACGCCATCATATCTTGACATCATAGTCGATGTCGCCATAACCCATCCAGAAATTGATCTTCTAATAATAATGTCCAGTGAGCCTTCGTGTTGTGTCAAGCCACCAATCCAAGGTTTATTTTGATCTCCCCAAGAATACGATGGTACCTGGAAACCGTCAGAATTGTAATTTGTATTTGTAGTATCTCCATTTACATAAAAATACATATCTTCACCGTTAGAACCAGCGTTTGGTATGTAATTAATAATCAACCTATATTCTCCATCTGTGTTGATATCTAACGACGAAACCGTAATTGTGGTATTATTAGAGGCAAGTGTTCCTGAATTTACCAAGATAAGATTAGAAGGCGTTCCTGTTGCCCCTGTGGCTCCTGTTGCCCCAGCGGCGCCAGTATCTCCTGTTGGTCCAGTAGCTCCAGTGGCCCCCGCTGCGCCGGTATCTCCTGTTGGTCCAGTAGCTCCAGTGGCCCCCGCTGGCCCTGTTGCCCCGGTCGGGCCGGTTGGACCTGTAGCCCCTCCACTACCATTATTGTCTACATAATACTTAGTAGCCACATCTGCGTCAGCCACCGGCTCTGGTGCCTTTACAAATTGTATTTTTTTGACTGCCATGATATATCCTTAATGTTTTTATTGAAAGCCACTACTATGTTAACTAAATATCAAACTATTTCCACTTTCCACATAGGCTTGAAATTTCTATCTGTTATCGCAACCCTCTTAACATGCCTGAACAAGAAACTTTTTATAGTTTGATCATCCATATCATAGGCATAAAAAACTTTCCTGTATCCCTCTTTCATTTTCTTCCATCTAAAAGAATATGGTTCCCCATAATCTTCCGCTTCCTTTCCAGGAAGAGATTTCCGGCATCTCGATACATCCAATCAAAAATCTTCTTAGCATCCTCTAATTTCCCCCATGAGCAAGTAAAAAAGTCTGATCTCTTCGAAGTTGCCTTTCTAACACCACCGCCGGTAGTTCCGATCTGTCTTGATACATCATTAAAAATCTTCTCAATGAAGTCTCTCTGTCCGAATAGAGACACTCGGAGGCTTTTCCATTGACCGTAAACCCCAACTGAGCCATCCCCATCGAAAAACCCTCTGAAAAAATGATGGTATAAGTCGTCAGGCAACCCAACCGGGAAGACCATATGGCCAAAAGACTTTCTTGAACGAATCCCAATTTCCCTTAAGCGATCAGCCAAATGGCCGTTTTGGAAAGAAAGAACATGGCATCTCTCACCATGAGGGTGGATTTTGGCCTTAATACCCATCAATTTTTGTAACATCTCTAAGTAGTACAACTCATTTTGATATAAAGAAATCTTGTCTTTTCCCAAACTGCCATCGGCATAAATGAACCCCAAGACATATGCCGACTCCGCAGTCCACGAATCAAAGAAGTCAGCCTGAACTCTTGTTGAGTACAATGTCTTAGCCCTCACTCCAGTCACCCCTATAGACGAAGCCACTTGCCTTATATGCTGTGGCGATACCCCAAGTTCCTTTGCACAATCCCCTGCCGTCTTGCAATAATAGTTGGTTCGAACGAAATCCTCGATGGTTTTTCTCTTGAACCCTCGACGATATCCTAATCCCATTCTGTTAGCCCTCGAAACACATGCCTTATAAGTTATTCCTAACTTTTCAGCACACCACTTGGGTCCATGCGAAATATAATTATCCGCCAACAACTGATTTTGACTACCCACAATACGCTCCTCGTTAACTATCAATAAACAAAAAACCCAATTACTAAAAAATACGAACAGGCCACATAGGTACAAACGACCTATCCGTTATCGCAACCCTCTTAATATTCCTAAACAAGAAACTTTTTATAGTTTGATCATCCATATCATAAGCGTAGAAGACTTTTCTATACCCATCTTTCATTTTTTTCCATTTCCATTCATATGGTGAGCATATATATTCTTTAACCCTATCTTCCGACCTTTTAAAGTACACTAAAATAATTTGTTTTCTTCTCAAGGCGGCCTCTCTTATGGAAGTACCTTTATTCCTTAAATTAAATAGTGTTCCACGGATTGATACATGGGTCTTAACTGGCTTTCTTCTTACAGCCTTGTTTCTCTGTTCATTTATAAATTCAACCCTGTTCATGGCTGCCGGTCGCTTCCAACAATTGCACCAGTTATTCCGCTTTGATGTGGCTCTGTAGCAATATGTTGTTCATTTATATAGTCTTGTTGGGCAATATCGTCAGCGTTTACAGTGGTAACAACATCTGCCGGATTATCACTCCAAGAAGTACAAGCCCTTCCTATATTCCTATCTGGCCAATTCTCTACATTTCTCATGAACCAATAAAGGGCCAAACAATATCCCTTATGGACACAAGAAGTGCAACCCTGACCCGGTGGCCTTACGGTTGTCCCTATTACAGGGTATGGAAATGATAGCGCCATTTATTCCTCTTCACTTTCTTCTATATATCCATTTGTCGGATTATTCTTATATATCATAGCTTCTTCATGCGTAAAAACATTCAACAATATTTCGGAAGGAATGTGTTCAATCATATGATCAAAGGCCCTTCCTATTAATTTGGTATTATTTAAATTTCTAACAATAGTTTCACGATTCTGTACTATTCCATATCTTAAAGACAATTGCTCAAGATATCTCTTATGTTCTTCCGTCATGTTTTCAATTAGTACTTCAACATATAAAGTATTCATGAAGCACCAGAAACAAAGTCGGTAGATTCAGATACATTAAACAATGACATATTGTTTGTACTTCCTGCCCTGTTAATAATAGTAGAACTGCCAGATTGGTATAATTCCCCCATTCTGTAATGAAAAACCAAACCAGAAGCTCCATATATATCGATAGGTAAATTACTTGCTGCCACCTCAGAAACATTTATAGCCCGATTCCATATACTTACTTCATCTACAGTGATAGGAGAATAATTACCCGCCCGACCAAGAAACCAAGTGTTTGAAACGGCATATGTGATTGTTTCTCCACTTTCATTTGTAGCTGAAACTAAAACATCATCTATCCTTGAAGTAAAAGTCGTTCCATTAAATGAGGCAAAATAATGATACCACTGCCCGACATTATAATCTGTTGGAGTAGCTCTAAAATGCGAAACAATACCTCCAGAGAAACCACCACGAACCACTAAATTATTACCACCCTGTATTTTGCCAAATGTTATGAATCTACTTATTCCAGCAGAAGAGCCAAGGAATGAAAATCCAGTTCCAGAATCTAATGCTGAATCAATACGAATCCAAGCAGAAACTGAAATGGCAGCAGTAGGATATCCCTCAGAAGAAGCGGAAGAGTACGAAGTCACGCCATCAAATTTTGTGGCGTAAGCATTAGAATATCCTTCAACTATAGATACTTGACCTATACCCGTTTTCATTTAATCCCTTATTATACCTATGGCAACTTCAAGATTTAGAGGTACAGAAGCAGGTGAGGTTAAAACGAGAGTTACCCTATCAGAAATAGCCACAGCATTGGCTCCAGTAGCCGTTACTGTTTGCACCGTACTTGTAACAGAGATTGCAGACATTCCCGTAACAGAAGTTCCATTTATTTGAACCGCCATACTGATCGTACCCTGACTTGTTTTAACCGAAACTTGCCTTATAGAAAACGGGAAAAATGCGCTGGCCGTAACCGTAATAGTCTGCGCAATCGGCTGTATGACTTGTAGATTCAACTGGTCCTTTTGCCCGCTACTACTTAAATCCCCAATCGTGCCACCCTCAAGCGTAATAGTAAACGAGAAATTCACGGGGCTGCTCGATGCACTGACCGTAAGAGAAACTACATCGCCTATTTCTATTTCTCCCACACTTGAATCCGTTGCAACATCGCTCGCCACAGATGAAATAGCTACAGCGGTTAATCCAGTTACCGCAACACCATTTATATTAACGGCAACGGTCAATGTCCCAGAGTCTAACTTTCCAGTAAATCTTGACAACCTACAATCTGAACTTGCCCTCAATATAACGGTATATGTTGTATCTGATGGCACCGCTATAAAGTTAGACATGGCACTACTTATATCTCCAAAAACGAGAGCATCAGCGGCGTCATTTACACGGACATATTTACCAACATTAGAAGCGTAACTGGCCGGAACATCTTCCAATTCCGTAAAGTTTTTTGCGCCACCAATAACAACATCCGGTTCTGGTGCCGTACCAATGGGTGTTAAGTACGCGAAAACGGAATCCGGCAAAGACTTATTCACTTCCGTACCTTTTACCAACACTATGGTATCAGTTTGGTATACACTTATAACCTCGTTCTCGGCAATTGAGTTGAAGTTTGGATCTTCTTCAAGATAGAAAGTTCCGATTACGAATGCCTGACTTGCGCGGTAATTAATCATTTATGCAAACTCCATTAAACTTCCGGTATTAAGAAACCATTTACCGCAAAAGAAGCAGTATGTGTAGTAAATGTACTTGCTGTAGAAACTGAAACCTTTATGGTTGATCCGGCAGCAATAAAATCTCCAGTAATATCAATTATCTCAGTAACATTTTGTGCTGTCAACGAAGCATCCAATGTATAAGCAGAAATGAATAAGTCTGCATCTGTACCTGTTCCGAAATTGATAACAGGCATATCTCCGAAACCAGTACATGTATCAATTACAACCATCAATGTGTATGGCATAAACCTATAACCGGTAGGGACGGTCAACAATGTAAAGTTTAACAGAGTCTTTAAGTCTTTAGTCTCCGAATAAAGAATACTTAATGGTTGGAACTTTGATTGCTTACTTCCACCACCTGCAAGGATTTCTGGATCAGCCACAGTAGTTGTTTCATCTAAATACTGATAAGCTGAAGCATCCATTATCTTATTTACTTGCTTACCTTTTATAAGAACAATGTCGGAATCCTCAAATACCCCAATAACTTCATTTAGCTGAATGGTATTGAAGTCTGGATCGTCCTCAATGAATAACTTACCTATTGTAAACTGTCTATTTGCCTGATAATTAATCATTGTATTTCACCCAAATTTATACAGGAGCTTCGTACCCAGAAGTTCTTTCAGTGTTGCCATCATTGTCTTGTGTTGTATTGGCGGGGTCAGTTGGTACTGCCGTTAAGGTTTGATCACATACAGAATTCCTGCCAGTAAGAATAACCCTAACCCTCTTCATAGTAACTGCACCCGAACCGGTTTCTAATACTGGATTGCCGACAGCCACTGGGAAATCTTTAGGCCAGTTTTCATCCAAGGCTCTTGCAGTCGCCTTGCCTGGTGAAAAATTAGTCCTACTTGTCTGTGAGGTTGCAAGTTGGCCGTAATATTCATCCCTCAACTGATTCTCTACTCTTTCATTAGCCATCTCAACACCTCTGTTATTTTAAACATACAAAATTTATCAAAGTTTTCAGGAAACGCCCTCAATAAAGTCTGTCGATTCTGAAATATTGAAGAGGGTCAAATTGTTTGTCCCATCAACTCTATTAACTATTGTTGAACTTCCTGATTGATAAAAGTCACCCATACGATACCAATAAAGCAATCCTGCTTCACCATACAAATCTTTCGGTTTACCATCATCTGTTCTCATTTTAGAAGGGTCTGTTTGATGAATATTCCAATAACTAACTTCATCTACAGCGCAATTAAAATAAAAACTACTTATACGACCGAAATATAAAGTAGTGGTAGTAGGTGTTGCTGAAATAATAGCGTTAATCGGCATTAAAGCATTTATTCCAAACTCAACACCATCAATCCATGCGCGAAAGCGAAGCCCATCTGTAGACAGAGAAGTATCGAGAGAAACCAAGCAATGATACCATTGGTCAACATTTAAGACATTATCAGAACTTTTTGCGTTTTGGTTATCAGTCCCAGTAGAGGGATCATAGTAGTATGTCGAAATAGTTAATTTTCCTGAACTAATTAGTCGAGACCCTAAACCTAAATTTTCGTTGCCGCCAATGAACCGATAATTATTATTACTAACTGGTGGTAAAAAATCAGTAGTTCTTTTTATCCAAAAACTAACTGCGCCCTGTGTTAATCCAACTAATGGTAAAAATCCAATTGGTCCCGCTGCATAACTCATAACACCATCAAACTGTAAAGCGTATTGGTTATTAAACATTTGGTTTTCGTATCCAGAATTTCTTTCGTTTTTACCGTTGTTGTCTTGTGTTGTATTAGCGGGGTCTGTTGGTACGGCTGTCAAGGTCTGATCACATACGGAATTTCTACCTATTAGAGCAACCCTTGTTCTCTTTGTTATAGTGTTTTCTAATGCTGGATTACCAACAGCAACTGGAAAATCTTTAGGCCAATTTTCATCCAAAGCTCTGGCTGATGCTTTACCTGGTGAAAAATTGGTGCGGTTTTTTTGCGAAAATGCGAGTTGACCAAAATATTCATCTCTTAGTGAATTCTCTACTCTCTCATTAGCCATCTTAACACATCCTCATTCAAAGTTTTCCCACTCTTCTATTAAATCCGCGAAATATGGTAGCAACGCCTTATCCATCAAATCCTTTATCTCTTTGATAGATTTCTTTTGGTCCTTATCTAAATCTTTTAACTTGTCCAAATTTTTTCTCAATTTTAATAGACAGTCTTTTACCTCATCTATGTTATCATCAACTGCAGAAAAATTGCTTTCGCTTATTTTATCCTTTGCAATCTTATTCGCAATTTTCTGTTCTTCTGTCACTTACATCTCCAAATCTGGATCCTTATGAATGTCCTTATCCTGATTGTCACTCAACATCTTGTCTTCTGTATATCTCGTTCTCAAATCCATCCTTGGAGGTTTACCCGCTGGCTCTCTTGGCCTTAGCTCATCCAAAGAATCATCATTGGTAACATCACTGTCTAAGACGGCAAACAAATTCTTTACTGAATTTTTGATTGACTTAGCAACAATATCATTATCAACTTCAAACAACTCAATTCCATTGGATAACTGTTCGTCAGCTTCAGCATTGATTGCGGCAGTTATTTCATCTTCCTCTTTTTCACTTTCACCTTCTGTTTCCGCCTCAGCATCGGGATCGGGAGTTTCTGGCGCTTCTGGTGCTTCTGGCGCTGGTCCTGGTTCAGCCTCTTCTGGCGCTTCTGGTGTCTCTGTTGGGGCTGGCGCTGCTTCTTCTGGTGTTTCTGGGGCATCTGGCTCAACTGGTGGTGCCTCATCTCCACCATCCTCTTCTTCCGCTCCCTCATTTTCAATTTCTTCGTCAGAGATGGGTTTTGCTATAGACTCAATATCTACATCACCCATTGGACCATTTGGATCTCCGTCTTCAATGTTATCAATATCTAAACCCTCTGGCGACTTTTCTAACTTCCCCTTACCATCGTCTATCTTGGCACCAGCAGAAGACGATTCGGGTGTGACATTTAGTTTATAGTCTTCATATTCCTGCCCATCATCCTCTTCCTCTAATTCCCCGCCATCTTCAGTCGCAACACCATCGGAGCTTGGCTTCTTCGGTGAAACCTCTTGTGCGGGCTCATCTGATGGTGCCCCGACATCTTGAGTTTGTGTTTCAACTTCTTCTTTAATAAATGAGGAAGGATCTTCGGTATCATCCTGTTCAACGGTTTCATCTTGCACCATGTTATCAACAATATCTCCATTGTCACCTAAATCTTCCGCAGCAGGATCATTTTCCGTAGGAACATCTTCTGCCATTTCAGGGGTATCAAGTGGCTGTTCTTCCATATCGGTAGGCATTTCTGGTACTTCTGGCATAGGAGGTGGAGCATTTTCATCTGGTGCTGAAAAATCTCCTTCTGGAGCGTGCCACAAACCAATAGATGAATTATTTTCTTGTAGTTCTCCCTTAACATTATCTGGCAACTCAGAGAACTTGTAGGCAATTCCAGTAGTAACATCAACAAATTCGGTTGTGTCAGAGAGATTCGTCTTTCGCTTGCTGAAACCATTTTTCTTCATGTTCTCTTCGTCGGATGGGTTGACATGGTTTTCTTCAAAATTAAAAGCCAATCTCATGTTCCCCCTGCTAAGTAGATATTTGTTACCACCTACCGCGAGAAAACTGGCTAAAACAATATGCTTTGTTTTATTTAAATTGCCTCTCCTATTCGTCATGCCATACTCCCATTTTTATCAGCCACTACTAAATTTTCAGCTTTTATATCATCATTTTGTTTTATTACGACCGCCAAATCTCTCGTTAATGGCGCCTTCTTGGTCTTGACAGCCAAATTCTTAGGTAAAGGTAAATCTGTCTTTACAACTGGATTACCAGATTTGACAACTAAGTTATTAGACTTAACTTCTCCTTTTACTGCCAAATTCTCAGATCTTACTTCTGGGCTACCTCCCTTAACAGCTAAATTCTCAGTTATTGGAGGATTATCATTATTACCATCTTTTTTATCAACATTTTCTTGTGGCGCTTTTACTACCAAATTCTCTGCCAATATACCAGACCCATTTTCAGGCAGTTCTTGACCACCCTCTTCATCGGCGAAGCCAGCACCGCCATCGCCCTCTGTCGCGCCAGCAGCAGCCTCTGGTGGGGCTTCCTCACCCATCAGCGCCGACATATCAAATTCATCTGCAGGAGGTCCGCCCATATCTCCACCCATACCACCATCTGGAGACTCTTCCTGTTTTTTCAAGTTAAGATATTTAATTACCCTATCAATAATATCCGTACCAGTACTAATACTTCTGCCAGCCTCTGTTAGTAATCCATCCGTCAACCTATTAAAGTTAGGATCTTTTACGGTGAACAAATCTTCATATATTCTTTCGTGTAAGTCAGAAGTATTAAGATTAAGTAATTCGTAAATTACATCAATTGGCAATGAACCCTTTTGGTATAGCTGGAATAAACTATCAAAGACTTCGGCGTTATCTCTAATGGTCAATCTGTTAAACCCTACCTTTGGATATAGATACTTTTTTGCCCCATTTTTGTCTTTTATGTACCATCCATGTGCTTCGGCAACAGGCTTAAACAAACACTTCTCTACATAATTCTGCAAAACTTCTCTGGTCAACAAGAACATGGTATTAAGAATTTCAATCGTAATCCTTGTTCCAGAATAGGTTCCTTCACCAGTTAGCAATTCTCTCGTAACACCCATGGCAGCGAAAATCTGATTCTCAATGGTTTCGTATTCACGACCCAAATCTAACAAACGATTCTCCGCACCAATCTGTTCCCAAGTGACAGGAAAGTTGGTTACGATATTATAATCTGGGTCCATCATTCTCAAATCTACTTGAGCCCTTAAATCGTCTAATGCGTCTTGACCTACATTGTCAGCATAGATAAGGTTAGTAGGGGTCATGTTTCTGGTCAAGATGCTAAGCTGTGTATACTTCATATGTTCTTTGTGCAACATCGGCACCAAAACACGATCAAGCACAGATGAGCCCAAGTCTTGATAAGGGGATTTTCTTCTCGCGATATGATGTAAGAAAGAACCGCTCATTGGGTCTGTGTCCAAGACGATTTTACCTGTCTCCAATATCATCTTCTTTATTTCATCAGGGATTCTTTGGACGATACCTTCTTCCATTTCACTCATATTATCGTGACCACTTACTACGGAAGTTTGGACCAGCTTGATAATTCTCTGGGGGAAATATTCAGCCCAAGAGTCGTTTGAGAATGGATATTGGAAGATTGCCACTTCTTCTGGAGGTAAGAATATAATCTTATCCCACATCTTCTTTTCTTCGTCCCATTCGTGAAATAAAAAGCAGTTATGGGTTTTGATACCATTTACACAATAGGTATGGTCATCTTCTACTTCGAAGTTGTACACCCTACCCTTGAAGAACTTTTTACCTATTTCGCAGATACGATAATAGAATTGACCATCAATGTATTTATAGTCAATGGCATAATCAGATGCGACATATATTATTTTTTCTGCTTTGTATGAATAGTTAATAGAATTTGGAATTCCATTTCTAAAGGCCAATTCACTAATCTGCAATGCCAGTGCAACATTATCTTCAAATTTACTATTGTGTTGTACATTATTGTGTTCAAAATAAATTGTATTTTCTTTTAATGAATATCCACATAGGAATGCCATCTGTTTGTGTGATGGCAATTCCATAAGCCATTTAGGAAGACAGATAGCGCCATTATTATTCGTAAACTCTTTTAGGAAAGATTCGTGTAAATTATTGTCATTGTCTTTAAAACGGTTGATTGGATGGCGAAACCACCTACCCAAATACAACATGAAACTATTGTCTACCTTAATTTCTTCACTACCTATCTTTATATTTTCAATATCATTTATGGTTTTGTCATATGCCATTGAAACATAGTCACCGACCCTTAAATCCTTTGCTTCCAACATCATATTAACACCATCTCTCAATATGAAAATAGGATGCTCTTTTGTAGGAGTGAAGTTTACTACATTCATCCCATCAATTTTAATATCTTTGATGTATTCTTGAATATCTCGGAAGGTTGTTTGAGCAACTCTCTTAAAGTTACCTTGTTCGGTTAAGACTAAATCGCCTTCTCTTATTTCAGATATAGGAACAAGTCCATTTATTGTTCTTACTAAATGGTCGGCAGGGAAACAATTTCCCAGGCAGTTATACTCCCATAGAAGTGATTGCAACTTGTCAAATAAATTCAAATGATCTACCATGTGAAGGTAAAAATCATGTATCTCTTGTCTTAATTCTTTTTGACCTTCCATCTTAGGCATATTCAAACTGATCTTACTTAATGGCAAGTCAGATAGTAATTCCAACCCTCGGCCAATATAAGCATCACTTCTCGCCCAATACCTAAACCACTCGTATTTCTCAGACAACTTTACAGGGTAATAAAGGATACCACCGTTCTGCATATTCATCATCTGGAAATAAATAGGAACATCGGATGCGCCAGACGGTCTTAATGCTCCGTTGGCATATGAATTTCTATAAGCATCTCCGAATGTAGATACACCAAATGAAGCTGTAGATGCGTTGGTTAATACACTGTCTAACATCATACCGGCATTACGCTTGGCTGCCAGCTTGTTAGTCATGTAGTCACCGCTTCTATCCGTAGTGCGACTAATTACAATATTTGGTACCTCACTCCCCATTCTCATAGCTTTAGGGGTATTTCTTCCTCCCCTATTAATTGCTGAACCAAATATTCTCATTTAATTTATTCCTCTGAAATTTCTTTGTCTTTTTCTATATCCATCTTACAAGTGTCAAGCAATCTCAACATAGGCAACAAAATTTTTTCCATTTTTCTACTGTTAAACTCAACATATCTTGTCCTAACAGCTTCCCTTGCCTGTTTGTTAATGCCCAACAACCTGACTATTTCTTTCTTTAAATAGTCAATTTCCCGATTAACAGAATTACTATGTTTGGAAAAGTTATCAACAATTATTTTGATCTCTTCTTCTTTCCTTCTCTTATCCTGCTCTTGCCTATCCCTTTTCTTCTTTTCCATGGCAGGATTTTTAGACATATTTATTATGTTTGTACCATTCTTAGGAACTGGTTGAATAACTTGAGGAACTATAGCCTTTTGATTTAATAAAGGATGTCCAGGAGGTAAGTCTGCTAAGTTGCCCATTAGCTCTCTTTTTTCAACAGCATCTTTTCTTTTTAATTCTTCTTCAATACCACTAATACTTTTTATACTATTAAAATTTTGTATTCTTGGAAATCTCTTGACAATCATAATCTTTTCCTTTTAATCATATCACCAAATCTCGGGTGTTTACCATGGCTTCTCTCCTTCAATACCTGATAGCCAGCGTATGACCCAACTCTGATATTACCGACATTCACCCCACCATTAACCGTTAACCCGCTTGGCGCCCCGTGTATGGTGTCCTTATGGTCATTGTAGCATTCCCACACAGCCCTTACAATAGCGTCTGCCACATCATCATGGAAGCCGTTTCTGGATGGCGCTTTGACCTCCATTTTACCCGCATTTTTCAACTGAGACTCAAGACACAACATTTCGTTAATAATTACTGGATCGTTAGGAAGCTCAATCAATTGTTCAAGGTACAATGTCTTAAATAAATCATACATTCTATGGTTTAGGTTTTCAGTTATGTTGTCAACCCTAAACTGGATTAGATTTCTCTTTCTTAACATTTCATCTAAACCATATCCCTGATTCTGGTCAAACGCTCCCTTCCTCACCCTGAAATTTCTACATATTTCAACAATTTCTCCAACAATATCATTATCCATATTCAAGACCTCCCTGCTGGCATATTTGTTGCAATAACGATATATGCTATTAGGATTGTCCCACACATCCGAAGCCGCCCCGAACCACACTTTGGCTAAATCTACTATTATCTTATTATCTTCTTTATGGGCCAAGGCGATAGCGGTTCCGTCAATCTTTAGTCCCACATCTATCCCCATGTAGTAATCAGTAGCTTTCTTGCCAAACTCTTCCATTGGCCTATTCTTAACGCACAACTTAAATTCTTCTGGGTTATCTATCCATGCACTAACCGATGTTGTAAATTCTCCACCATATTCCGACATGAATGAGTTTTTGTTTACTCTTCTTTCTGTTTTCAGGAATTCAGAATCAATGTTTAAATTGCACAAAGCACTATACATTTTAACCATCAATATGCTATCTTTTTCCTCAAATGACTGTAAATACTTATCATAGAATTTTCCGTATTTAGCGTATGGGGATGACAACATAATAATCTTACCATCTCGCCTGAAACCGGCTACGGAAGGGGTTAAGGCCGTATAAATAGCATCACTTGAGTATATACCACCGTTCTCAATAAAATAGGCGAACTCATCCATAATCACAACGATGGCGTTGCTACCACGAACACTCTTAGAAGATGAGCCACCACAGATTGCCGACAAACTCCCTGTCTTCATCTTTGGATCTTTTTGAATGTCTGCATCTGTAGCCAACTTAAAACTTTCTATTTTATTGCTTACAACTCTATCCTTTAGGTAGGGAGAACCAGTCGTGAAATTTTTGATGTTTGTAAATACAAATCTTTCGGCCTGTTCATCTGTAGTGGCCACATTAACGACGCTAATATCACCTGCGCCCAACAGATTGTAATATTCTGCAGGATTTCCTCTTTTGATAAGTTTGTACAACTCATATGCTGAGATTATGGCAGCAATGGTCGTCTTAGTTCCTCGTCTCCCAATAACCATCACTAATTCACGGAACTTGACGCCCTCTGTTATGTCGGTATTACATCTTTTTTCTTTATACAACCATTGAAGAAATGCTTTTTCGGTAAGTGTTGCTAAAATTCTTTCACCTACAATGTCTGGTACTGGAACTGTAGGTGTAGTATCATCTAACGGCAACCCATAATACATTTTTAATATACATTTTTGGGTAGGATACAATCTAATCTTAAGTCCCCAATCAGCTTCACAAAAAGTTATAATATCAACAATATCATTACTTTTACCTGTCGTGAAAGAAAGGGCTATTTGTCTAATATCGTCCATTTATTTACTCTGCAATCCTTTTTCTTTAAACTCACTCTTCAATTCCTTTTTCCAGTCGGTCAAGTTATCTGCCAACGCCCTAAAGAATACATCCTTAAATTCATTGCCCATCTTATTACCGTCAATGGTATCGTTAACCTTTTTCATAAAGTACTTAAAGATAACCATTACTTCTGGAGACTCAATATCTACAACTCCAGCGGCCTTTTCAGCCTCTATCATTGTCATGATTATTCGCATGGCCTTCTCTAATATCTCGCCACGCTTGACCGCAATGGCCGAAGCATCCCTTATTTCATTTCTTGAAGTTAAAAGAAGTTCATTTCCAAGTAGGTTGTCTGTCTCTTTTAAGATCTCATTCCTAAGCTCTTCAAGTATCTCTTTATTGCTTCGGTTTAGTAATACCTTACCTATACCAGACATGCCTCCGAAGTGTAGCTTTACTAATTCATCTTTTTCTTGAAACGGATTCTTTACAAAACCCAACGACACATCCGGGTCTTTATCGTAAGAAAGACCATTGGAGAGTTCGCCATTATCTGTATTATCTGACATTTAACAATTCTATTTTAAAGATTGAACCCGTCATTCAATCTTATATCGAGTGCGGGTTTAGCAGCCTTTGGTTTTTCGTCAAATACAATCTCGTCTCCACCCTTAAACTCATCATCAATATATGTCTCAGGGTTAAGTTCAATATCAGACTTCGTTGGCTTATCATAAAACTCATCTTCTATGTCCATCTTACCATTGGCATTTGGCGTAACCAATTCTCCAACCATGCTATCATCTACATCCAAATCCATAGCGGCGGCATTGATTTTGGTAATCTTAACGGCATCCTTGGCAATTACCTTCTTATTCACCGGTAGTATATAATCACTCTTGGTTGACATGCCTTGTGCGATAGGAGCGTTTACCGAACTTGCTACCAATTTTCTCTCGGTCTTGTTTTTCAACATAGTAAATGCGATTCTGGACCTTGCCATCTTATTTTGGCAACCCTTAATCTTCTCATGCTCTTCCGCATTTATAATCCCATGGTCTGCCATAATAACAATTGAGTCATCCAACATGTCCTCTGGCAAATCTCTATTCTCTGCCATGACCATAAGACCACTCTCGCGGCATTTCTTATAGGTCTTGAATGTCTCCTTGGTATGATCTCCGGCGAAGAAATCATCAAATGCTTTTCTATTTTTACCAGCACGATTAGAAACGGTGACTACAGGGAGGTTGACAGTCTCCAAGTCTGCAGAGCTTCCAATGATGCACCTGATATAGTTCTTGTAAGGATTGACAGATGCGACTTTCTTAAGGTATGGCTTAATCTGCTTCTCGCCGGTCAAGTCTACAGCCAAAAACCCGACGATGCCATTTAGACTGGCCAACCTCTTTAGCGTGTCTCTTTCGCTATTGTGGGCGGCAAAATAGCGCTTGGTGGCCTTAGCAACGGCTTCTGGGAATAGGTCGCCACAATTCATTCTAAGCTGAACAAAGCGTGAAAAATTATGAGAGCTTGCTTGTTTCTTTAGGACTACCGCCTCATTAGCCGGGAAAATATCTCCAACTGGCTGTGAGAAGTCAATGTCTTCTTCACTCGTAACGGGAGAACTATCAACGCTTTCTGATAAAATACTATCTTTCTTTAGGTCTGGCTTCTCAAAAAGAGCCTTGCTCAAATTATCCATTATTTGTATCTCCAGAAAGTGTTTCCAAATCTTCATTCGTCAAAACATCAGAGCCAAAAACCGGCTCAATCGTATTATCGCTGGTCTTTTTCCATAGAGCGTTTGTGGCCTTGTGAATCATAAACTGCTTACCATGTGCAAAAAAGAGTTTAGATACGCGCTCATCACCCATAGAAAGACTCGCGACAAATTTCCTCTTAGAGTTCAGTGTTTCGTCAATACCTAAAGCGCTATGCCATGTAAAATCGGAAAATTGTTCTTTCATTTCTATCTCCAAGTGAATTATGCCGTTACTATCATGTTAAAATATCAAACTTTCCGAATCAAACAACACTCATACAAACGGCATTCATTTTGTTGCTTTCAATATCTTCGCCATAATTAAACCGTCTAATAATATTCAAGTTCCTCTTTATGTTATTGAAAATTTCGTATATTTCCCAATTCTCTTTTTCTTTTAATTTTGCAAGACATTCGCTGAATACAGTTCTCAATTCATGCTGTTGTATTCCAGAGATAAGACTGGCATGTGTATATGATGTGGTATAGAACATTGCCGTCAAAATAGTAATTTCTTTATTTGTGAACCCATTCTTATCATGGTTTACGGCAAAGTCATTATATATGCCACTTACCTTATTAAGAAAATGTATAAATTTCATTCTCAATCTTATCTTCTTAATATCGTAGCATAGTGACGGCTGACTTCTCCCCATAATCTTCTGGATAGCCTTCTGTTTCTTCTTGGCGACGAACACTAAATAGAAGATGTCACGATCCTTCTCGTTTAACATTCTAAGGATGTTGTTTATGTAGGCCAAATTTGATACTTGTACATAACCACTTTGGCGCTGTTCATTATTCCCACTATCTAAAGCAAATCTCTCAATATTTTTACCAACATAACTGGTTGAAATCACTTAACCACCCCACT
>Ga0172380_10002134_pt1 | contig 31845 bp, 28 predicted proteins | sample Leawe162metaG_FD_119747 | JGI IMG/M metagenome (GOLD analysis project Ga0172380, IMG submission 119747) | Leachate microbial communities from a municipal landfill in Southern Ontario, Canada - Leachate well 162 metaG | ecosystem: Engineered > Solid waste > Landfill > Unclassified | place... | reverse complement strand
GCCAGCACGGTCTGGGTGGTGGGGATGATCAGCTCCTGCCCGATCTTCAGGTCGGTCGGGCTGCTGATGTTGTTGCGCTTCATGATCGCCTCGACGGTCGTGCCGAAGCGGGCGGCGATGGCGAGGACGGTGTCACCGGCCTCCATCTTGTAGGACACCTCGCGCGCCGGAGCCGGCGTGCTGCCCGGCGTCACGCCGTCTGCGCCGACGATCGTCGGCACCGGCGGCTGCGCGTACGGCGTCGCCGTTGTGATCGTCACCGGTGCGTTGGCGGGGATCGGCGACGGCGTGCTGCCGGAGCCACAGCCGAGGAGCGTGGCAGCCCCCAGCGCCCAGAGCGCGAGCAGCGCGTGGCGTGCGAGCGGGCGCGGGCGGGACGACAGCGTCATGCGGAAACCTCGGAACCCTCGCGGCGGTGGGCCGTGGATGGAGGGCGGCAGCGGGGAGCCCGGGCATGGTAGCCACGCCGGGCGCGCTCGGACAACCTCGAACGCGGCTACCGGCCGGTCAACTCGTCGAGCAGCGCGACCGCCAGGTCGAGGAACTTCGCGAGATCGGCCTCGGAGGTGTTCGCCACGTCGTCCTGCGCGGTGTGGATGAACTGGTCGTCGCCCGCGTAGAACATCAGCACCGGCACGCCCGCCTGCTGGAACGTCGCGTGGTCGGAGGCCGCCCCCGGCCCGATTGAGGCGAGACGGCTCACGGCCAACCCTCTTGCCTGCGCCAGCCGCGACGCGCGCTCCGCGAGCGCCTGGTCGCCGATCACGGACGGGCGCGTGTGCTTCGCCACCATGTCGAAGTTGAGCATGAACCGCGCGCCGGTGATGTCGACCGTTCGCGCGTAGGCGCGGGAGCCGAGGAGCCCCTCCTCCTCGCCACCGAACGCGATCACGCACACGCCGTCGTTCCGGCGCGCCCGTGCGAGTTCCAGCAGGAGCGAGGTGCCAGAGGCGTTGTCGTTCGCGCCCGGGCCTGCTGCCACGGAGTCGTAGTGCCCGCCCAGGTACGCCGTGCACTCGCCGCCGCTCGGCCGCCCGACCACGTTCTGCGAGGTGCCGCGCAGCCGCTGCGTGCTCGATGTCACCGTCGCGCGCACTCCCGCGAGCGCGCGCAGCGCCGCGCCGTCCTCCTGCGCGACGCCGATCACGGGGATCGTGACCCCGGCGCTGCCGAGGTCGCCGCGGAACAGGCCCGCCTGGTTGTTCACGACGACCAGCGCGACCGCGCCCGCCTGTTGCGCGTTGCGCGCCTTCTCCGCGAACGGGATCGTGCCGCGGTCGACGACCGCGACCGCGCCGCGCACCGAGACGGCCGCGAAGTCCTGCGCGCTGCCGAGGCCGCCGACGGCAGCCACCGGCCCACTGGCGGTCGCATCCGGCGCACTGCCCATTGGCGCGGCGCGCAGCTCCGGCGCGCCGTCCGGGCGGAGCGTCGCCGTCCCGCCGGTCGCGACATCGACCTCGAACGGCTCGATGCTCACGCGGTAGCCGGCGCGCTCCAGCTCGCCGCGGATGTACTCGGCGGCGCGACGCTCGCCGTCGGTGGTCGCCGCGCGCGGGCCGATCTCGCCGGCCAGCCGGCGCAGGTGCGCCATCGCGCGTGCCGCCTCGGGCGTCGAGCGCGCGGGCGGCGTCGCAACGCTCGTCGGCGTTGCCGTAGCGACCGCCGAGGTGGCAGGCGACGCATTCGTGGTGGGGGTCGCGGAGGCGGCGTCCGTGCGCGTCCCGCCCCGGCAGCCACCGAGCAGCGCGACGGCGAGGGACGCGAGCAGCAACGTCGCGGCGGCTCGGCGGCGGAGGAACGGCATCGCGGTGCCTATCGTCGTGGGAGCGACGGGGGGCGTGGTGTGAGGGGACAGTCTACCGGCGCCTGGCGCCCCACCACCGGCGAACGCGCTGGCTCAGGGTCAGCGAGCGGTACTCGACCTCGCGGCCGCGCCAGTACTGCCTCGGTGCTCCCGCCATCGGGTTGCGGCCGCCGCCCAGCGTCATCAGGCCGAAGCTCACGATGAAGAGGATCACCCCGGCGTACATCATCCACGGCCAGGCGATCGGCACCAGCCCGCGGAAGAAGAACGACCCGAGGATCATGAGGAACGACAGCAGCATGAGCTGCGACAACGACACGCGACCCAACGAGCGCACCCACTCGCGCTGACGGGCCGAGGCGCGCGTGAACGCATCATCGAACGCACGCCGCTGCGTCCGCCGCTTCCGCTGCGCAGCATCCGGGAACTGCTCGATGTTCGAGAGGATCTCGTCGATCTCGCGCTGCAGGCGGTCGCTGGGTTCGCCGCGGTCGGGCATATCGCGCTCCGTATGGGGCTACGGTTGCGTGCGACGCCGTGGGCGCCGCTGCTCCTATTGTACGCCGCTTGCCGTCGCCCACATCGCGTGGAGGCGCGACGCGGTCGTCGCCGCCTATACTCGCGGCGACCGAGGTTGATGACCGGAATGGTGAGAAGGGGCGACATATGCGCTGGTTTGCTCTGGCTGCGGCGGTGATCGGCACGCTCGGGATCGGCCTCGTTGCCGCGACTCCCGCGGCGGCGCAGTCGAGCGCGCCCGCGAACTTCTACGGCAAAGGCGGCCCGCTGAAGGCCGGCGATCGCGTCGCGATCCTCGTGAACGGCGTGACCTGCGGCACCTCCACCGTGAACGCCTCGCTCGAGTGGGCCGTCGCCGTCGCGACCAGCGCTCCCTGCGCCCCGACCGAGGGTGTTGCGGTCAGCGCCACCGTCAACGGTGGGGCGGCGACGCTCAGCCCGGCGGCGGTGTGGAAGGTCGGCGGCACGCCCCCGGACATCGCCAACGGCTACGCGATCAGCGTGGCGGGCGGCACGACCTCGACCGGTGGGACGCCGACGGCGCCCGGCACCAGCGGCCTGCTCTCCGGCAGCGTCCCGCGCAACGGCGGCTACGGCATCATCGCCGTGAACGCCGCCGCCACCGTCCAGCAGGTCGCCGAGGTGACGGGCTGCCCGATCGGCACCATGGCGCTCTACGCCACGTCCGGGGGAACCTTCCTGGCATACGTGCCCGGGACGACGATCGGGGCGGTGAACGCCGCCTTCCTCGCCGCCTTCCCCAACGGCAGCGTCCCCTCCGGAACCGCGCTGCTGGGCAAGTGCGTCTAAGGAGCCACCCCCGGGCGCTTGCCCGTGTTCTTGACCGAGTATCGAGGCCCGACTAGCCTATCTCGGCCCACGTTGTCACACGCCTATACCCTGGGAGCATCGTCCGATGCCGGATACGTACGCCGCTGAACCCCGCACCACGCTCGGCAAGTCCGTTGCGGCTCTCCGCCGCGCCGGCACGCTGCCGGCGAACATCTACGGCCGCGGCGTGGAGTCGACCGCCGTCCAGATCGCCACGCGCGATGCGCAGTCGCTCCTGAAGGCGCACGGCATCAACGGCCTGGTGAACCTGCAAGTCGCCGGCGAGGTCGCGCCGCGCACGGTCGTTGTGCGCAACACGCAGCGCCACCCGGTCAACCAGCAGCTCCAGCACCTCGACTTCCTGCAGGTCGACCTCAACCGCAAGATGCAGGCGCACATCCCGGTCGTCGTGACCGGCGAGGCGCCTGCGGTGCAGACCTTCAAGTCGGTCCTCATCCACGGCCTGAACTCCGTGCTGGTCGAGGCGCTCCCCACGGAGATGCCCGCCCACCTGGAAGTCTCCGTGAACGGCCTGGCCACGCCGGACTCGGCGGTTACCGTTGCCGACCTGGTTCCGCCCGCGGGCGTGACGGTGCTCTCGGCCGGCGACATCATGCTGGCTCGCGCGAGCGGCGGCCGCGCCGCGACCGAGGAAGTCGTGCCCGAGGGTCCGCAGAAGCGCTAGCGCTCGCCTTGCTGTGACTCAACGCGAGGGCCGCACCCACGGGTGCGGCCTTCGTCATGCGTGCAGGCGTCCGAGGCTAGGCGAGTGCGAGCCGCTGCCGCTCCGTGTAGTCGGTACGGAGCTGGCCACAGGCCGCTGCGATCTCGACGCCGCGCTCCACGCGCACGGTGGCGTTGATGCCAGCCTCCTGCAGCGCGCGCTGGAAGGCTCGCACGCGCTCGCGAGAGGGACGGCGGAGGCCGGGGCCGGCCGTCGGGTTGTACGGGATGAGGTTCACGTGCGCCTGGATGCCGCGGATGCGCGTCGCCAGCACGCGCGCCTGCTCCGGGCTGTCGTTGACGCCCTCCAACAGCGCGTACGCGAAGGTCACCCGCCGCCCGGTCGCCGCGATGTACTCGCGCGCCGCACCGACCAGGTCGTCGATGGTCGTCCCGATCGAGGTGGGGATGAGGTGGTGGCGGAGATCATCGTCCGGCGCGTGCAGCGAGATCGTGAGGCCGACCTGCAGCTGCTCCTCGGCCAGGCGGCGGATGCCGGCGCGCAGCCCAACGGTCGAGATCGTGATGCCGCGCGCGCGCATGTCCATGCCGTCCGCCGAGACGAGCCAGCGCACCGCGGTGAGCGTCGCGTGCGTGTTCGCCAGCGGCTCACCCATGCCCATGAAGACGACGTTTGTGACGCGCTCGCTCCGTGAAAAGTGGAGCACCTGCGCCAGCACCTCGCTGGGGGTCAGGTTCCGCGTGAAGCCCTGCTGGCCGGTGGCGCAGAACACGCAGCGCATCGCGCAGCCGACCTGTGTGGAGACGCAGACCGTCGCTCGCTCGCGCTCCCCCGGCTCGTCGGGGTCGTAGCGCATGCGCACCGTCTCCACCTGGGCGTCACCGCCGAGGCCGAGCAGCACCTTCGTGGTCTCGCCGTCGTCAGCGGCGGTGGAGGCGAGCACGGCAGGCGCATCGACGCGGTAGGCGGCGGCGAGGCGCGCACGCAGCGCGGCGGGAAGGTCGGTCATCGCCTCGAAGTCGGTCACGCCGCGCTGCAGGAGCCAGCGCGACACCTGCTGCGCGCGGTAGCGCGGCTCGCCCCACTCGGCGAAGAGCCGCGTGAGCGCGTCAGGATCGAGGTCGAGGAGGTGCGGCAGCATCGTGATCGAGTCTACCAGTGAACCGGCTGTGCCCGGCCTTACCCGCCGAGGCGCGCGCCGATGAACGCGCGGTCGCCGCGCAGGTACTCCTCGATGTCGAGTGCGCGCTTGCCCGGGCGCTGGACGCGCAGCAGCGCGAGCGCCCCCACGCCGCACGCCACGACCGCGAGCGCGCGGCGATCGCCGAGCACCGCGTCGAGCGGGCTGCCGTCGCCGGCCAGCACCGTGCCCGGCGCCGCATCGATGCGGCCGGGCAGCGGCCACGCCTCGTGCACCGTCAGCGTGGCGTCGAGGTAGGTGGTCGTCGCCAGCGGCCACGGTGCGAACGCGCGGACGCGCCGCCAGATCGCCTCGGCTGATTGCGACCAGTCGATCACGCCGTCGGACTTCGCCAGGCGCGGCGCGTACGTCGCCAGCGCCTCGTCCTGCGGCTCGGCGCGGTGGTCGCCGCCCACCCAGCGCGGCAGCACGTCGAGCATCGCCCGGGCGCCGAGGTCGGCGATGCGATCGGTGAGCGTCCCGGCGGTGTCCAGAGGGCCGATCGGCGTCGCGACGCGCGCCGCCACCGGGCCGCCGTCGAGCGCGCGCACCACGACCATGATCGACGCCCCCGCCTCGGCGTCCCCCGCGAGAATCGCAGCCGCGACCGGGGACGCCCCGCGGTGCCGTGGCAGCAGCGAGGCGTGGACGTTCAGCACGCCGTGTGGGAACGCGTCCAGCAGGTGCTGCGGCAGGATGTGCCCGGACGCCGCCAGCACGCCCACGTCGGGCGCGAGCGCGGTCAGCGCCTCGGTCGTGTCGCGGCGGATGCGCTCGGGCGTGAGCGTCGGGATGCCCGCCTCGGCCGCCAGCGCGCCGACGGGCGTCGGCTCCGGCGTGCCGGCGCGACCGCGCGGGCGTGCGGGCTGCGTCACGACGGCAACGACCTCGATGCCGGGCGTGGCGAGGAGGCCGCGCAGCGTTGGCAGGGCGTAGTCGGGTGAGCCGAAGAAGACGACACGCATCGCTCGATGGTAGCGGTCGAGGCGGCTAGCGGCCGACCACCCACTGCTCGACGCGCTGGAACCGGCTCGCCGGCTCGAACAGCACCCCCGGCGCCGCGCCCTGGAGCGCCTGTGGCTGCACGTACAGCCGCCGTGGGTACTCGACCACCACCGCCGGAGCGAGGTCGACGAAGCGCACCTGGAACTGCCGATACAGGTCGCGCCGCTCCGTCCCATCCAGCGTGCGCCGCGCCTGCTCCAGCAGCCGGTCGGCCGCCTCGTCGTGGAAGCCCGCGACGTTGCGCCCGCCGGACGCGGCCTGCGAGGTGTGCCAGCCGCCGAACGGGTCGGGGTCGATGTCGGTCTGCCAGCCGAACAGCAGCAGGTCGTAGGCGCGCGGGCTGATGTGGTCGCGCAGCAGGTCGCTGGGGCTGAGCACGCGCACGCTCACCTCGACGCCGTGCGTGCGGAGCTGGCCCGCGATCGCCTGCGCAAGCGCCACCCGACGCGCGTCATCGTTCGTCAGCAGATCGAGGCGCAGCGGCTTGCCGTCGCGCTGCAGCGGCCCGCTGCCCTCTCGTCGCCACCCGGCGGCGATGAACAGCGCGTCCGCCTGTGCGGGCGTCGACCAGCCACCGGCCTCGTATGCCCACGAGCCGGGGACGATCACGCCGTCGCCGGGGAGCGCGGGCGAGTCCTGCGGGATGAGCGCGGGACGGTCGATGCTCGCCGCCAGCGCGCGCCGAAGCGCCGTGTCCGTGAGCGGCTCACGCTGGTTGTTCAGGTAGAGGATGTCGTAGGCGCCCTCGACCAGCGGTGTCGTGCGGAGGTCGCTGCGGGCGGCGACGGCGCGCAGCGCCTCGGGCGAGGGCGTCTCATCCAGCAGGGCCGCCGAGACCTGCCGCCCTGCGATCGCGCGTGCCAGCGCCGCCTCGTCGGCGTAGAAGCGCAACTCGAGCCTCGCAAGCCGCGGTGGGCCGAGGTGGTATGCGGCGTACGGCTCCAGCACCGCGTGCGACTCGTCGAGGGCGGCGAGGCGGAACGGGCCGCTGCCCACGGTCGCGCGGTTCGCCGGCGCCGTGAGCAGGTCGGCAGCGCCGAGCCCGTCGAGCAGGTGCTTCGGTACGAGGCCGAGCGAGGCGACGGTGAGGAACGAGGCGGAGGGCTGCGGCAACCGGAAGACGACGGTGCGCTCGTCCGGGACGATCACGATGACGCTCGCCCAGCGTGCCGCCAGCGTCGCGGCACCCTGGAAGCCGGGCGCCTGCACCGTCGCGACCGTGAACGCGGCGTCCGCCGAGGTGAGTGGGGCGCCGTCGTGCCAGCGCAGATCCGGGCGCAGGTAGAACGTGTACGTCAGGCCGTCCGGCGTGACCTCCCAGCGCTCGGCGAGGTCGGGCCGGGGCGTGCCGTCAGCGTCGATGCGGGTGAGGCCGGCGAACAGCAGCGCGGCCAGGTCGCCATCGACGGCGTTGTCGCGGGCGAACAGCGGCGTGGGGTACCTCGGCGCCCCAACCACGCCCTCGATGTAGCGCCCGCCACCGGCGGCCATGCGGTTCGAGGCGACGTACCAGCCGGCGGTGAGCAGCAGCAGCCCGCCCGCGAGGACGGCAAGGTAGAGCAGGCGCGATCGGCTCTGGCGATGCACGGTGGAGCCAGCCTCGCTAAGAGGCCGCGACGCTCCAGGCGGAGAAGAGCAGGAAGACGGCAACCAGCACGATGGTCATGCGGTGCATGGTCCGCTGCACGCCGCGGCGCGTGCGGAACTGCGACTCTTGCCCGCCAAGGCTGGCACCGAAGCCGGTGCCCTTGACCTGCAGGAGCACCAGCACCGTGAGCACGGCGGAGATGAGGATCTGGGCGATGCTGAGGAAGTCTCGAAGTGCCATAGGACGTGCAGGCTACCCGCCATGCGTCGCCTGAGCAAGCGCGCTAGCGGGTGGCGGCCTCCTCCCCGGCGGTTCCGGAGGTGACAGCAGCGACGGCGCCCGCGTAGACGCGGAGGTCACGCTCGAAGTACTGGCGCATCACGGCCGCCGCGAGCTGCTCCGAGTCGTGCCGGTAGCGCAGCTCGGGTGCCACGAGGTCGGCGAGGACGAGGCGGGCCGCGCCGTAGTCGGCGTCGCCGGGGGCGAGCACCGGCTGCGACTGCCACTCATCGGGCAGTGGCTCGGCGGGGAGGTTGCTGTTCGCCAGCACGACGTTCGCGATGTCATCGCGGCCCAGGTGCCTGCGGAGCGCAGCGTAGTGGTCGGCGGCGCTGTAGCCGTCCGTCTCGCCGTGCTGCGTTGCGACGTTCGAGATGTAGACCTTGTGCGCCTTCGAGGCGAGCAGCGCCTCGGACAGCCCGCGCACGAGCAGGTTCGGCAGCACCGAGGTGTAGAGCGAGCCGGGGCCGATCACGATCAGGTCGGCCTCGCGGAGCGCGCGCACGACCTCGGGGTTCACCGGTGCCGTGGCGGGCTCGATGAAGACGTCGCGGATCGCGGCGCCCGAGTGCGGGATCACCGACTCGCCTCGGACGGTGCGGTCGTCCTCGAGGTGCGCACCGAGCGTGATGTCGGCGAGCGTGGACGGCAGGATCGCGCCGCGTACGGCGAGTACGCGCGAGGTCTCGCGGATCGCGGTCTCCATGTTCCCGGTGACCTCGGCCATGGCGACGATGAACAGGTTGCCGAAGGAGTGCCCCGCGATGCCCTCGCCGGCGTGGTCGTCGAAGCGGTACTGGAACAGCTTCGTGACCAGCGGCTCGGCGTCGGCGAGCGCGGCGATGCAGTTGCGGATGTCGCCCGGTGGGATGACGTGCATGTCGCGGCGCAGCAGACCGCTGGAGCCGCCGTCGTCCGCGACCGTGACGACCGCGGTGAGGTTGCTGGAGTACGTCTTCAGGCCGCGCAGCAGCATCGAGAGGCCGGTGCCGCCGCCGATCGCGACGATCTTCGGGCCGCGGCCCTGCGTGCGGTGCGTGTAGATCTGCTCGACCAGCTGATCCTGGCGCTCGGCCGGGAGCAGCGCGGTGACGATCGAGCGGTTGAGCCGCCATGCGCCGTAGACCGTCAGCCCGGAGGCGATGGTGATGAACAGCAGCCCGCGTGCCCATCGAGGCATGAACTGCAGCGTCGCCGTGCCGACCCACTCCGGGAACGTGTAGGAGACGTACACCTCGCGCAGCAGGTACGCGAAGCCCAGGCCCATGATGATGACGCCAAGGAGCAGCACGAACAGCCAGCGCTTGACGTGCAGGCCGAAGTACATCCACTTCGAGAGGTTGGATCGAGTCATCGGCAGTCGCCCCAGACGCTGCCCCGCCACGATCCGGTATAGGCCCGGGCGCGGCGCTGGGTCAACTCGTTATCCCCGCGGCATGGCGAGGCGGCGTCAGGCATCGAGCTGGCGGCGCAGCGCCTCGGCGGCACCGTTGGCGTCAGCGCGGCCGCGCAACTGGCGCATGACCTGGCCGACGAGGAACTGGAGCGCGGCGGTCTTGCCTCCGCGGTAGTCTGCGACCGGCTTCTCGTTGGCGGCGATCACCTCGGCGGCGACGCGGTCGATCTCGGCGGTGTCGCGCACCTGGGCGAGGCCGCGCTCCGCGACGATCGCCGAGGGCATCGCGCCGGACTCGAAGGCCACGTCGAGGACCTCCTTCGCGGTCGTCCCGGTGATGGTGCCGTCCTCGGTGATGCGCACGAGCTCGGCGACGTGGGCGGGGGTCACGAGGATCTCGCTCCATTCGCGCTCGCCGCCGGCCTCCGAGCGGCGGAGGCGGGCGAGGTCGCCGATGATCCAGTGGGCGACGGCGCGCGCTCGAGCCGTGCGCGCCGCCGCCTCGGTGACTCCGCTGACGGCGAGGCCGACCGTCTGTTCAAACGCATCGGCCTCGATGCGCGTTTCGGTCAGCTGGTGCGCGTCGGCGGGCGCGAGGCCGTACTCGGCCTCGAAGCGGGCGCGACGGGGGTCCGGCAGCTCCGGCAGGCTCGCCCGCAGCACGTCGACCTCGTCCGAGGTGATGCGCAGCGGGGGCAGGTCGGGCTCCGGGAAGTAGCGGTAGTCGTGCGCCTGCTCCTTGGAGCGCTGGCTGACGGTCTCGCCGGTCGCGTCCACGTAGCCGCGCGTCTCCTGCTCGATCGTGCCGCCGGCGCGGAGGATGGCGGTCTGACGCTCGACCTCGGAGTCGATCGCACGCTGGATGGCGCGGAAGGAGTTCATGTTCTTGACCTCCACCTTCGCGCCCAGGGTCTGCGAGCCGACGGGGCGGATCGAGACGTTGGCGTCGCAGCGGAAGGAGCCCTTCTCCATGTCGGCGTCAGAGACGTCGATGAAGCGGACGACCTGGCGGAGCTTGCGGAGGTAGGCGACGGCCTGCGCGCTGGAGTGCATGTCGGGCGTGGAGACGATCTCCATGAGCGGCGAGCCCGCGCGGTTCACGTCCAGCAGCGAGTAGCCCTCGCCCACGCCGTCGTCGCGGTGCAGCAGGCGCGCGGTGTCCTCCTCGAGGTGGATGCGCTCAAGGTGGACATAATGCGGCACCCCGTCGACCTCGATGTCCAGCCCGCCGCCCAGGCAGAGCGGCTGGTCGTACTGCGAGATCTGGTAGCCCTTCATGAGGTCGGGGTAGGGGTAGTTCTTGCGATCGAACTTGGAGAAGTCCGGGATCGCGCAGCCCAGCGCGAGGCCGGTGCGGATCGTGTACTCCACGGCCTTCCGGTTGATGACGGGGAGCATGCCGGGCATGCCCATGCAGACCGGGCAGACATGCGTGTTGGGCTCCGTGTCGAAGTAGGCCGCCGAGCAGCCGCAGAACATCTTCGATTCGGTCTTGAGCTGGCAGTGCACCTCCAGCCCGATCACGGTCTCGTACTCGGTCGTCACGTCAGTCGTCATGCGCTGATTGTAGCCCGGGGGTGCGGATTGGGGTTGGGATGGGCACTCCATCCGTCGGCGCTCTGAACGGAACGACGGAGGACGATTCGTTGGCGATACCCGTGAGGCGGCCTAGCCGCCAGTCTGGCCATCCCAGCTCGACGGCTAGACCGTGGAACGATGTCTTGCCGCGACGCAATACAGCCTTCACTGCGTTCGGGAGCGCCTCAGGGTGTTCCGGCTCAGGCTCGTTGGGTTCGCCGCGATGCCATCCGCGCGCCCTGATCTGCACGTACGCACTGCGATACTTTGCAGCAGTGATGAGACCCAAGTCATAGGCTCGTCGGACGATGGCCGCGATGCTCACCCCCCACCGCGCTTTCAGGTCGAACAATGCTGGCCAATGCAGACGTTCAGCGCGCGGGAATTCCCGCCGAAAGGAGGTCGCGGGAAGTAACAAGGCGCTCGCGAATCGGTCGGCTTCCCGCTCTTCGGCTTGCGTGACGGACGGTGATGCCCGGTGCAGGACGATGTGTCCGAGCTCGTGCGCGAGATCAAACCGGCTTCGACTCGGACTTTGCTTGCTTACACTCTGAACCATGATCGGTCGCGGCCCGTGCCATGACACGGCATCGATTTCGTCCTGATCGATTGTGTCGCAGACAACGACCCCTGCACGTTCAACGAGCCGGGTCATGTTGGCGATCGGGCCGGTTCCTACAGCCCACCGTTCGCGGCACAACTCGGCCGCGGCGTCGATCTCCCACAGCGAGCGAACTTCTGTCGCTGGGATATCGAGTGCTGGGAACTTGACGCGGTACTGATCTTGCAGCTCGGTTGTCAGTTGATGGACGAGCGCGGCGTGCGCCACAGCCTGTCGGCGCATCCAAACACGCGCGGTCGATCGGCGGCGAAAGCTACAAGCCTCTTCGATCGGACGCTCATCCATCGATTTCTCAAAAAAGGTATCAAGAAAGCCAAGTTCTTCCGCAAGAGCGTGAACCAGTTCGGGGGAAGGGTTCCGCGCTCCGCGTTCGAGGAATTGAATCGACTGTCGGGAAGCGTCAACACGACGTGCTAGGTCGGACATAGAGAGTCCGGCCAGCTCCCGCGCGACGGTGAGACGGGTGCCGTTGAAGCACACGGAGTTAGTTGGCTTCCGTTTCATGTGACGCAGCAGCATCGGTGTCGTCGATGTCAGGTTCAACTGCATCGAGATCGACTGGCATATCGAGCTCCGCTCCGACCGCGTTAATCGTCGTGACGTCGGCACCGACCTCATCTGGGCGAACCGTGTACATGTCGAGTAGCGCGATCCCATCCGGCTGAAAGAGGCAGATGCTCAACGTGTCGTCATCGATGAACAACCGCAAGACAGCCTTGGGTGTGTTGAGCGGCACTGCCGCGAAGTTCTCATCGATACCGAAGAAGGTGGGTTTCTCTCGGAGCTCCCGCGGCGAGGGGATAGTGCGTGACGGGCGGGGCTGGCTAGGATCGTCGTAGCAGAACTTGATCGCTGGCGAGCCTCCGAAGTGGAGGATGCACTCGTTGTTCTCGTATCGAACCTGCAGGGACTCCACGAAGCCTTCGGCGTCCAGCAGGCGCCTGACCGTGCGCTCGTATCGCATGATGCCGAACGTCAGGCGGCCGTCCCCCTTGTGTGGCTGGAGCGTTTCATCCACTTCGTGGGTTACGCCCCGGATGAAAGGAAACAACGCCCGCAGGCGGGTGTCAGTCACGTCGGGGTGTGCGTACCAACCTGGATTCATGCCGAGCTCTCCTATGTGCCCGCCCCCTCTTGTCTCTGCGATTATATAAAGAATCGTTGCCAAACGCTACTAATGTGCCAAACGCTACTGCTTCGCCGGTGTCACCTTGAAGGCCGATCTGTGGATGCGCGGCCCCCGCCTCCCCCATCCCCTACACTCCCCACATGCCCGCGCGACGCCCCACGCCACCTCGACCGACTGACCCGCGAGGGCAGCAGGCTGGCCTGTTCGCCAACGTGACGCCGGGCATCGAGCCGCTGGCGGCGCGGATGCGCCCGCGCGACCTCGACGACTTCGTGGGGCAGGAGCGCGTGGTCGGGCCGGGGCGGCCGCTGCGGCGGATGGTCGAGCGCGACGAAGTGCCCTCGATGATCCTGTGGGGGCCGCCGGGGTCGGGGAAGACCACGCTCGCCACGATCATCGCGCACCACACTAGGCGGCGGTTCACGCAGATCTCCGCCGTCACCTCGGGCGTCGCCGACCTGCGCGCGGCGATCGCGGAGGCGCAGCAGGCGCGCCAGCGCGAGGGTCTGGCGACCATCCTCTTCATCGACGAGATCCACCGCTTCAACCGCGCCCAGCAGGACGCGCTGCTCCCCTACGTGGAGGATGGCACCGTCACGCTCATCGGCGCCACCACGGAGAACCCCTCGTTCGAGGTCGTCGCGCCGCTGCTCTCCCGCGCGCGCGTCTTCCGCCTCGAACCCCTCGACGTGCCGCAGATGTGTGAGGTGCTGCGCCACGCCATCGCCGACCCTGTGCGCGGCCTCGGCGGCCAGGGCGTGCGCGCCGACGACGACACGCTGCGCGCGATCGCGGAGTTCGCCGCGGGCGACGCGCGCACCGCGCTCAACGTGCTGGAGTTCGCCGCCGCCCTCACCGAACCGGACGACGAGGGCGTGAAGCTGCTCACCCCGAACTCCGTCGAGGCCGCCTCGCAGCAGCGCACGCTGCGCTACGACCGCGTCGGCGACGCGCACTACGACACCGTGTCGGCGTACATCAAGTCGGTGCGCGGCTCGGACGTCGACGCCTCGCTCTACTGGCTCGCGCGGATGCTGGAGGCGGGCGAGGACCCGTTGTTCGTGGTGCGCCGCATCGTCATCCTCGCGGCGGAGGACATCGGGCTCGCCGACCCGCAGGCGCTGCCGCTCGCCGTCGCGTGCCAGCAGGCGGTGCACTTCCTCGGCATGCCGGAGGCCGCGCTGCCGATGGCCGAGGCGACGGTCTACCTCGCGCGTGCCCCGAAGTCGAACTCGGCCTATGCGGCCTACAAGCGCGCCGTCGAGGACGTCATGGCGAGCCGCAACGACCCGGTGCCGCTGCACCTCCGCAACGCCGCCACCAGCCTCATGCGCCAGTTCGGCTACGGCCAGGGCTACCAGTACGCGCACAACTACGAAGGCCACGTCGCGCCCTCGCAGACCTACCGCCCGCCCTCCGTCGAGGGCCACACCTACTACGAGCCGGGCACCCTCGGCGCTGAACCCCGCGAGGGCGAGGCGTAGCCCACTCGGGCGCGATTCCAGTTGTGCTAGCATCCCGACCGTGGCGACTCAGGACGATCCGTTCAGCGTGCTCGGAATCTCCCCGTCTGCGGACATGGCGGTCGTCGACGCTGCCTATCGCGCTAGGGCACTCCAGTTCCATCCCGACATCGCCGGGGCGGACAGCACGGCGAAGATGCAGCAAGTGAACTGGGCTCGCGACGAACTCAGGCGCGATCTCACCGGCTGGCGCGAACGCGTCTTGCGTGAGCAGGCGGCGAGGCAGGTCATCCGCGTGCCGTCCTCGAAAGCGACGCCAGCGCAGAGCAGCAACGGCTCGGTGGCTCCGTCGACTGCATTAGGATGGGTACAAGTCGCCCCGCAGGTCCTCATCCTCTCCGGTGTTGTTGGTGCGAGCGCTTACTTCCGAGCGTCCGGAGCACAGCGAGCCGATTCGATCCGGGTGCGCTTTCGAACATCTAGTCCTGTTGAGGTCTCGCGCATTTCCGACGACGGAGCCGGTGCGACTTTCGCGATTCGGATTACCTCGCTGCCGACGTTCACCGGCGATGATTCGTTTGTGGAACCCGTTGAGGTGAATGCTCCCGGGCTGTTGCCGAACTCCGTATTCGTCTCGATTCAGCCGATGTCCTCCGCGGCGCTATCTCAGCAGTACCCCACCGAACGGATCGCACCGGCGCGGCACGCCTCTGCTGACGCGCGTGTCAGCTTCGGCAAGTACAAGGGCCGTACGTTCCAAGAAGTTGGACTCATGGAGCCGAGCTACTTGGAGTGGATGCTTCGAGACGGTGCGGGGAGCGTCGTTGAACAAGAGTGCGCGCGCCTGGCGCTTGGTCTACCTGCAGGACTTCCGCTGCCGCCCGCTGGGCGTGGGCAAAAGCGACTCGGCGCCAAGACCCCGAAGCGCCGTCGGGGCGCTCTTCCGCAGGCTTCCGCATCTGCTCCGGAACCGCTCCCATCGCCGTTGACTCCACCCATTCAGGCCGCTCGCCCGGTTCGCGCGCTTCCCGATCCCACAAGGCCAACGGGCTTGCTGGGGATGATCCGGAAGCTCCTCGGGTAGCGACCTCGACTACTGCGGCAGCGTGATCAGCCTCGGCGAGCCGCCGAGCGCGACGGCGGCGGTCTGGAAGATGCCGTTCAGCTGGCTCGACTTCGGCAGGCAGAAGAAGTGGTCGCCGTCGAGGTTCTCCGGGTCGGTGCACGAGTCGTAGGTCGACTCGGTCGCCATGTCCGCGAGCAGGTGCACGACGGAGACGTTCTTGTAGGCACCCGAGGAGTCGGGGCACGTGTCCGACGTCGTCACGCCGAAGCCGACCGTCACGATCTCGATGCCATCACCCTTGGCCGCGGCTGCCGCCGAGGCCGCCGCCGCGCAGGTGTAGTCGGACGACGACCCCGCGCCACCGAAGTTGGGGGAGCCGTCCGTCTCCAGCAGGATGCCCTTGCGCACGCCCGGCCGGCCGTTCGCGAGCAGGTAGTTCCGCGCGGCGGTCACCGGCGTGCTCAGGTTCGTACCGGTGCCGGAGGTGTCGAAGCAGTTGACCGCCTTCGCGATCAGCGAGCTGTTGTTCACGGTGCCGTCGGCGTTCCGATACGCCTCGTTGTTGGGTGCGCCGATGCCGGTGAACGCGACCGGCACCCAGCTGGCCGTCGCGTACTGCGCGGCGCTCGCTGCCAGCCCGCGCGCCGGCGAGTTCGCCCCGCCGCAGGTGGAGCCCGAGGTCCTCGACGGTCCCAGGAAGCCGAGCGCCAGCCACTGGAGGTTCGGGTCGTACGTCTGCAGCAGCGCGCGCGTCGCGTTGCGCGCGTTGGTGATGTCGGTCGACGACATCGACCCCGTGCGGTCGATGACGACGACGAGGTCGATCGGGGTGTTCGGCGAGCCGCCGCAGAGGCCTCGGCAGGCAGCGGCGTTCAGGTTGCCGGTGTTGCCGTTCAGGATGCCCATCACGGGCGCCATGAAGAAGTCGACGTCCATGCCCGCGGTCACGACCAGCACGTTGCATTTGTCGCCCTCGGACGGGATGCAGTTGCTGACCGCCAACCCGCCTGCAACGAACCAGACCGCGTTCCCACCGGGGTTGCAGGCGACCGGGATGTCCGCCGGGTCGGGCACGCCGTCGTTGTTCCGGTCGCCGACGAGGCAGCGGAAGCTGATGTGCACATCCGCCGAGGTCAGGTCGGGTGCGTTCGCCAGCACGAACTCGAGCGCCTTCGACTCCGCCTCGATGGCGTTGTCGGGCAGCGCCTGCGCCCCCGCCAGCGCCCCGGCATCGACGGCGTTCTGGACGTTCTGGTGCTCGTGCCAGATGTAGCCGACGTCGATCGTCAGCGCCCCCATCCCGAAGAACGCCGTCATCGTCATCGCAAGGAGCGGCGCAGCCTGCCCGTGATCAGGGCGGAGCCACCCTCGGATCAGCCTCCATGCTGCGTGCATCGCCCTGCCTCCGTGCACCCGCTACTGGGTGAGACGGCCGGCCGGGCGGTTCCTTACAGGGGGGAGGGGATGACGAGGGCTGTGGTACCGGGGGAGGGACTCGAACCCCCACGCCTTGCGGCCGCCGATTTTAAGTCGGCTGCGGCTGCCATTTCGCCACCCCGGCATCGATCGAGCGTGATTGTCGCAGAGGCAGCCCGCTGCCGGTGTGGCGAGGCACGGGCTCTTGCGTAACGCCGCCTTTACACTTCACGGGAGGGGGACGGATACCCTCGACACAGGTCGAGGCGTATGCAGGCGCCACCGGCGCGGAGCGATACATGCGCGTACCTACCCTCCCCACCGCATCCGCCACCACCTGGGCAGGCCTCCGGAGTGCCGCCACCGCCTTTGGCTGGCGACGAGCGGCGATCAGCCTGGCCGTGCTGCTCGGTGCCGGGTTCGCCGGCCTCAAGGGCTACGAGCAGGTGCGACCTACCCCCGCACCCGCCGCGCCCGTCCAGACCGCCGCCGCCGCGAAGCGGACGATCGTCGAGCGCGTGTCGTTGCCGGGCACGGCGGCCTCCTCGCGCACCGCCAAGCTCTCCTTCTCCGCCAGTTCCAGCGGCGTCAGCGTCAGCGGCACCGTGAAGAGTATCGCCGTCCGTACCGGTGACGCCGTGAAGGCGGGCCAGGAGGTCGCGCGCCTCGACACGACCTCGCTCGACCTCGCCGTGCAGGCATCAAGGTCATCGCTGTCCGTTGCGCAACTCAGGATGCAGACGCTGCTCGCCGGCGCGCTGCCGCCGGATGCCGCCGCTGCAGAGCAGTCGGTCGTCTCCGCCAGCGCCGCCTACGCGAAGGCGGTGAACGACCTGAACGTGCTGCAAGGCGGCGCGACGGCGGGCGACCTGGCGACCGCGACGCAGGCGCTGCTCACCGCGCAGAACTCGCTCAACACCGCGCAGCAGGCGCTGGACGTGCTGCAGGCGCGCGCGCAGGCCGCCGGCGTCAGCACCGAGGCGCAGCAGGCGATCACGCAGATGCAGACACAGCAGGCGGCGGCCCGCACTGACCTCGACCGCGCCTGGGAGCGGATCGCGACCGAGCGCGGCTTCGCCGCCGGCCAGCGGTCCGCGCTCACCGACCTCGAGAACGCCATTCGCACTCGGTGCACGCTGCAGGGCAACCCCGAGGCGTGCACGACCGCCGCACTCGCCGCGAAGGATGTCGCGAGCCTCGTGACCGCCGTGAACGAGGCCACGCCGAAGGTGCCCACCGACCTCGCCCCATTGCTCCCGAGGTTCATCGACGCCGCCGCGTCCGACATCGCCACGATCGGCGACCCGGCGTTCAAGCTGCTCCAGTCGGTCGCGGCGCTGCCGGGGCTGAACCAGCGCGCGAACAACGCCGTCCTCTCCCTCGGCGGCTCCGCGGGCGTGCCGAGCGCGGACGCGCTCGCCTCGGCGGTGCGCACGCGCGATGCCGCCGCTGCCGCCACGCAGGCCGCCCAGGCGAAGGTGAACGCGCTCGTGCAGGGCCCCACCGGCTCCGACACGCTCGTCGCCCGCAACGCCGTGGAAACGGCGAAGGCCGCGCTGGACTCCGCGAAGCTGAAGCGTGACCAGGTGATCAACGGGCCGCTCGCCAGCGACGTCGCGCTGCAGGAGCAGTCCGTGGTGCAGGCGGAGATCGCGCTGCGCCGCGCACTCAACGACCAGGCGGGCGCCGTGCTGCTGGCGCCGTTCGAGGGCGTGGTCGGCACGATCACCATGAACGTCGGCGAACCCTCCGGCACCGGCTCGGTCATCCTCATCGACCCGAAGGCGATGCAGCTGAACGCGACTGCGCAGGAGGCTGATGTCGCGAAGTTGAAGGTCGGCCAGAACGTCAGCCTCACGTTCGATGCATTCCAGGCGCAGGCGGTGACGGGCCGCGTTTCCTCGATCGCACCGGCCGCGGACGTGGTGCAGGGCGTCTCCTCCTACGCGGTGGTGATCGAGGTGCTGCAGCAGGCCGCGCGCGCCGGTGCCGCAAGCCTCGACCTGAAGGCCGGCATGGCCGGTACCGCCGGCGTCGAGATCCAGCGCATTGAGAACGTGCTCGCCGTCCCTTCGCGTGCCGTGAAACGACAGGGGCGTGCGCAGGTCGTACAGGTGCTGACCGCCGCCGGCGAGCAGGAGGTGCGTACGATCCGCACCGGTGCCACCGACGGCACCTACAGCCAGGTGCTGGAGGGCCTGCAGGAGGGCGAGCAGGTCGTGCTGCCCTCGCCCGCGACCACCACTACGACGGCCAGTGGCACCGCTGCGGCGGGCACCGGTGCGGGTGCAGGCGTCGGCCCCGGCGTCTTCGGCCCGCCGCCGGCAGGCCGGTAGGCCGAGGCGCCAGCGTGTCTGCCGAGCAGCGTCCAACCATTCGCGTACGCGACCTCACCAAGTCATATCGGCTCGGCGATGAGACGGTCTATGCGCTCGCGGGGGTCTCGCTCGACGTGGCGGAAGGCGAGTACGTCGCGATCATGGGTGCGTCCGGCTCCGGCAAGTCGACGCTCATGAACATCCTCGGCTGCCTCGATCGCCCCAGCAGCGGCACGTACGAGCTCGACGGTGTCGATGTCGCCTCGCTCTCCGACGACGACCTCTCGACGGTGCGGAGCGAGAAGATCGGCTTCGTCTTTCAGAACTACAACCTGCTGCCGCGCATGCGCGCCGTGGATCAGGTGATGGTGCCGCTCATCTACCAGCGCGCCACAGACCGCGAGGCGCGCGCGGTCAGCGCCCTCCAGCGCGTGGGCCTGGGGCAGCGGCTCTGGCACCGACCGACCGAGATGTCGGGCGGCCAGCAGCAGCGCGTCGCGATCGCGCGTGCGCTGGTCACGAACCCCAGTGTGCTCTTCGCCGACGAGCCGACCGGCAACCTCGACAGCCGCGTCTCGGAGGAGATCCTTGCGCTACTGCAGGAGCTGAACGACAGCGGAGTGACGATCATGATGGTCACGCACGAGCCGGACGTGGCGCAGTGCGCGAAGCGCATCGTGCAGATCGGCGACGGCCGTGTGATCGCCGATGCACCCGTTATCGACCGCCGCCGCCCGCACCATCTGGCTGCGCCGCTCCCCGAGGATGTGGACGCGCCGAGTGAGCAGGCGAGCGCCGCCGCGCAGGCGTCGATGCAGCCCGCGGGTGGGGGCGCCTAATGTCGATCGCCGACAGCCTGCGGGTCGCGTACGACTCGCTGACCGCGCACCTGTTGCGCACGCTCCTCGCGATGCTCGGTCTCGTCATCGGCGTCGGCGCGGTGATCACGCTTCTGGCCGTCGGCCGAGGCAGCCAGGACGACGTGCAGCGCAACATCCAGTCGCTGGGCACGAACCTGCTCACCGTGCGCGCGGGCGCACCCTCGCAGGCCGGCGTGCGACAGGCCGCCGGCAGCCGCCCCACGCTCACCTACGAGGATGCGCAGGCGATCCTCGCCCCCGGCGCTGTCGAGCATGTCGCCTCGCTCACCGCGGAGCAGAACGTCCCCGTGCAGCTGGTCGTCCCTGGCGGCAGCAACTTCGCGACGCAGGCGATCGGCACCGACGACCTGTACCCGATCATCCGTAGCACTCCGCTCGCCAGCGGCGAGTTCTTCACCGACGAGCATGTTCGCACTTCGGCGCCCGTCGTCGTGCTCGGCGCGAACGTCGCGACGCAGCTCTTCGGCACCGAGAGCCCGGTGGGGCAGACGGTGCGCCTGAGCCTGGGACGCGCCGGCACCTCATTCACCATCCTCGGAGTGCTCAACAGTCGAGGCGGCACCGCGCTCGGCAACCTCGACGACCGCGTGCTCGTCCCGATCACGACGATGTCGAAGACGCTGATCCGCGCCCGTGCAGCGAGCGGCGGCACGTTCGTCTCCTCGATCGTGATCCAGGCGGATCAGCCGGAGCAGATGCCCGCCGCGATCCAGTCGATCGGCCAGCTGCTCCGCGAGCGTCACAAGGTGACCGAGGACGACTTCCAGATCACGAGCCAGCAGGACGCGCTCGACACCGCCGCCGGCGTGGCGCGCACGCAGTCGTTCCTGCTCGGCAGCATCGCAGGCATCTCGCTCGTCGTGGGTGGCATCGGAATCATGAACACGATGCTCGTGTCGGTGACGGAGCGGACGCGCGAGATCGGCATCCGCCGCGCGGTCGGCGCCCGGCAGCGCGATATCCTGCTCCAGTTCCTGGTCGAGGCGATCCTCGTCTGCGTCGTCGGCGGGCTCGCGGGCGCGGGAACGGGCGTCGCGCTCTCGTGGCTCATGGATGACCGCACCATCCTCGGCCAGGTGATGCACACCAGGCTCACCGCGGACGCGGTCGTGCTCTCGCTCGCCGTCTCGATCGGGATCGGCGTGTTCTTTGGCTTCTACCCCGCATCGCGCGCGGCCCGCCTGCGCCCGATCGAGGCGCTGCGATACGAGTAGTCGAGGCGCCGCTGCGGCGGTCGCTTCCGGAGGTGCCGCGTGTACGTGAACTTCAGCCGATTCCTCGCGGGCCTTGCCGTCGTCGGCGTGCTGTTCGGTGTCGTCTTCGGCGTCGGCGTCGCGACCGGACGCGCACAGCGCCCCGCCGCTGTGGTGGCAACCGCGACCACGGGCGCCGCATCGAGCGCGAGTGCCACACCCCCGGGCGCCGCCCCGTCGGGCGCCGGGGCAGGCACGGGTGGTGGCGCCTTCGGTGGTGGCGGCGGCGGAGGCGCGCCGCTCACGGGCGCGGTGGAGACCGTCTCGACGACCACGATGGCGGTGAAGACCGCTACCGGCGAGACCGTGAACGTCACGCTGAACAGCCAGACCGCCGTGCGCCGCATCGAGTCCGGCACGGTGCAGGATCTGAGGCAGGGCGACCAGGTGATCGTGGCGCGCGATGCCGCCTCGGTCGCGACCTCCGTGCAGGTCGTGCCGCCGGGCACGTCGCTTGGTGTTGGCGGTGGCGCGGGGCCGCGCGGTGGTGCCGCGGCGACCGGCACGCCTGCAGCGGGCGCAACGCCCAGCGGCACACCTCAGCGGCGCGGCCAGTAGGCCGCCCGGGTGCTACGCCTCGACCGCAGCGTCCGAGGCGGGCCAGAGCGCGGCGGCACAGCGCATGTGCTGCTCGATCGCCGCACGGAGCGCCTCGGGCTCCAGCTCCAGCCGACGTGCGAGGTAGGCGAACGCCTTCGTGTCGGCGTGCGGGATCGTCAGGTCGCGCGCGTTGCCGCGCACCACGCGCAGCGCGTCGATGAGCCGCCGCAGGAACGCGTACGCCTCGCCGACCTCCGCCGCGAGCGCAGCATCGACGTGCCCGCTGGCGGCGAGGCGTTCCAGCGCACGCATCGTGTTCGGCGTGCGCACGCTCGCGTCGTGCGCACCCACCTCGATCTGGCGTGCTTGCACCCAGTACTCGATGTCCACCACGCCGCCTCGGCTGTGCTTCGCGCTCACCTCGTCGTCCGGCACGAGTTCCGCTGCCTGCCGCTCGCGCAGGTGCGCGATCTCGGAGCGATCGAGGGGCGCGCCCGAGTAGACGAAGGCGTCACGCACCGCCTCGACCTGCGCGCCCAGCGCCGGATCGCCCGCGACCGCGCGCAGCTTCACGTGCGCGAGCCGCTCGAACTGCTGCGCGGCGCCATTGGTCGCGTAGTACCCGCGCAGCCCGTCGAGGCTGGAGGCGAGCGGCCCGCCGTCGCCGTGTGGCCGGAGCCGCAGGTCGACCTCGAAGATGCCCGCGGTGCGCGTCGCCAGCGCCTCCATAAACGCGCGCACCCACGCCTCGAAATAGCGCTCGTTCGGCTCGGGGCTCGCGCCGTCCGTCGCGCCGTCGCCCGCGTACGCGAACAGCAGCTCGATGTCCGAGGCGAAGCCCAGCTCCTGCCCGCCGAACTTGCCCAGCGCGAGGATCGCCCACGGGCAGGGCTCGCCGCCCGCCAGGTGCGGCCGGCCCGCGTCCGCATCAACCGCCGCCTCCGCGAGGTGCGCCGCGGCATCGACGACCACCGATGCAAGCTCCGAGAGCTCCAGCGAGAACTCGCGGAAGCCGATGCGTCCGGTGATGTGCCGCAGGTCGATGCGGAACATCTCGTGATCCTTGAAGCCGTTGAGGGCGGCCCGACGCGCCTCGACGGGCTCGCGCGTGAGCGCGGCAGCGAGGTCGTCGCGCAGATCCGCCTCCGTCACCCGCCGATCGAGCGCCGCCACGTCCCCGACGAGCGGGAACAGGCTCTCGTGCTGCATGCGCAGGAAGTCCTCCCACAGGAAGGTGCTGGCGCCCATCACCTCGGCGAGCGTGCGCTGCGCCTCGCCACCCGCGAGCGCGGCGAGGCGCTGCGCCCAGTCCGGCTGCGCGAGGAGTTGCCGCGTGAGCGCGCCGAACTGCCGCAGCGCCTGCGCGGGGTCAGGGGCGAACGGGAGCAGCGCCGTGAACTGCTTAATGAGCGCCACCGCCGCGCGCACCTGCCGCAACCGCGCCTCGTCTGCCAGCGGCTCACCGTGGGCGCCGCCGATCGCCAGCACGTCGCGGGTCTCGCCGTCCACGGTGCGGATCTCGCCGCTCACGATGTTCACGTCCAGCAGCGCCAGCGCGTTCGTCAGCTCGAACAGGAAGCCGATCGTGTCCTGCCCCGAGATGCGCAGCAGCGTGTGTCCCTCGGCGGTCGAGGTGTCGATGGTCACGGGCCACAGGCGCGCCTCATCGGCGGCTTCCGGGCGCAGGGCCTCGCTCACGGCATCGACGACGCGACCGCGTGCCTCCTCCGCCTGCCCGGCGGCGAGCAGCGCGAGCAGCGCCGCGATCTCCGCGCGCAGCGCGGCCCAGCGCGCCTCGTCCCACGGCTCCCGCGGCCGCACCTCGAACACGTCGAGCAGGCGACCGACGGTGGTCAGCGTGGGCGGGGGCACGCGCATGCCGGGCGCCGCGGGGCGTCGGGCGCGCGCCGCTGCCGGCACGCGCAGCGTGAACAGATCCGCGGCGAGGATGTCGAGCCGTGCCGCCGCCAGCGCGCCCGCGATCAGCGACAGCGCACCGACGTGATCGGCGGCCGCGACCGTGAGCACCCATGTGCCCGGTGCGTCGCCGGGGCGCGCCTCCAGTGCGACGACATCGACCGCTCCGACGCTCGCGATGAGATCGAGGTGGCGCTCCTGCGTCGCCGCCGGGAAGCGTGCGTACGCTGCGCCTGCCTGCGTGCGCAGCGCATCGAGCGTGAGCGGCGGCACCGGGCTTGCGGTCATCGCCTCATCCTAGCGCGCCGGTCCCGGTCGTTGCGCCCTCGAAGGCTGCGTTACGCGCCCGGCTTCGCGACCAGCAGGATCTGTGCCTGCACCGTGTCCTGCACCTGCACGCTGGGCGTGTTCGGCGGCTGGACACCGAGCTCCGACCACGTGAACGAGGTCGTCCCGAGCAGCGACAGCACGTTGTCCGCGTCCATCCGCGCCTCGACCTCGAAGGCGATCGGTGCCTCCTTGCCCAGGATGCTGATCCGTCCGCTGACGCGCTGCTTCACCGTCTCCCCTGGGGTGTACGACGCGGGCAGCGCGCCGATGCTGTCGATCGTCACCGTCGCCATCGGCTGGCGACTCCACTGCTGGCGGATGAACTGGTCGCGTCGCGGCTGATCGCTGCTGAACTTCGTGAGGTCGATCTCGATCGTCGATGGGCGGCCGTCGAGGGTGATCCGGCCGGTGAGTGCCGCGTTCTTCATCGTCGCGTCGTTCGGGAGCGGCAGCTGCGCCAGCTTCTCGCGCACCACGAACTGCGACTGCGATCCCTCGCCCACCACGAAGGTGACGCCGCGCACATCTGCGGCGGTCTTCGCGCCGCCCGCCGCGCGCGCAGTACCGCTCGCCGCAGCGGTCGCCGAGGTGCTCGCTGTGGCGGTGGCTGTCGAGGTTGCGGCGGCTGCCGTCGAGGGCAGCGCCAATGCCTCGCGCTTGGTGTCGACCTGCCCCATGAGCGCAACGCCGAGGCCGAGCGGCACGACGAGCGCCACCGCACCGGACCATGTCGGCACCCGGCGCGCGTCGATCATCGGCGTGAGCACGGCGATTGCGCCGAACGCGACGGCGGCCAACGGTGCCGCATACGCGACCAGCCCGCTCAGCAGCGACTCACCGAGGAATGCGGCAACCAGCGTCGCGAGGAACCCCGTCCCCACCACCGCCTCGAACGTGCGCAGGCGCGCGCGACCGAGGGCTGACCAGAGCGCGCCTGCCGCAACCGCGAGCACGCCCGTGCCGAGGCCGACCGTGAGCGAGTTCAGGAAGATGTCGTCGGGCGAGTGGAGCGGCAGCGAGAGCAGCACCGCTGCCAGCGCGCCCAGCGCTCCTGCGATCAGACCTGGTGCCATGCGCCGGAGCCTCCTGCGTGCGTATCCCCGCGAATCGATGGCGGTCATCTTCCCGGGTTTCGGTTGCCGGTGTGTGATCAAAGCGTCAACGTGGCGAGCAATGAGCGAGGATCTCGATCGGCTGCAGATGCGCTTCCAGCGGGGCACGCTGGTGCACCCATCGAGGGGTGCGCCCGGCCTCGTCGACCTCGCGGCCGCGTTCTGGGCCGCCGCCGAGGTGCCCGGCATCACCCTCACCCCCGCAGCGGAGCAACTGCGCGGGCGCATCGGCGAGGCACAGCACCTCGTGCTGGTCGTCGCGGACGGGCTCGGCCTCGACCTGCTCGAATCGATGCCTGCCGCGAGTTTCCTGTGGCAGCGGCTCGCGGGCGCCGTGACCAGCGTCTTCCCCTCCACGACCGCCGTCGCGCTGTCGAGCATCTACACCGCGACGTGGCCCGGCGAGCACGGCGTGACCGGCCACTGGATGCTCGGCCCCGGCGCGAGCGGGCCGATGACCGTGCTGACGTTCTCGAAGCGCGGCGACCGCGCCGACCTCCGTGCGAGCGGTGTCGAACCAGCCGAGGTGTTCCGTGCGCAGGGCCGCCTGGGCGCATCGCCGCGCGCGACGCTGTTCCTGCTGCCGGAGCGCATCCAGAACGGCGCGTTCAGCGAGTTCAGCGCGGGCGGCGCGGCGCGGGCCGGATACCGCAGCCTCGCGGACGGTGTCGATGCGCTCCTCGACTTCGTGCGCACGGCGCAGGGGCCGACGTGCAGCGTGCTCTACACGCCGCGCGTGGACGATGCCGCGCACGAGCACGGCCCCGCGCACCTGGAGGTCGTCGGCGCGGTGCGCGCGCTCGACGAGGAGTTACGACGGCTCTCGGTCGCCCTGGGTGAGGCAGGCCGCATCGTGCTCACCGCCGATCACGGCCACCTGCCCGTGGTGCGCGGCGGCGCGCGTGTGCTGCGGTGGGACGACGAGGTGGGGCGCCACCTGCGCACCGCACCGACCGGCGACGCGCGCGTTGTCTACTTCCACCTCGACCGCGACGCGGATGCCGAGGCGTTCGCGGGCGCGTTCCGGGAGCGCTACGGCGAGCAGTTCCTGCTGCTCACCCCCGACGAGGTGATCGAGGCGGGCCTGCTCGGTCCGACCGTTTCCGAGGTCGCGCGCGAGCGGCTCGGCGACCTCGTCGGCATCTCGATGGGGGCGGACGTGCTGGAGTTTCGCCCGGCGGGCGGCAAGGCCGACCCGCGACTCACGCTGCGATCGCAGCACTCCGGGCTGACGGCAGCGGAGATGCGCGTGCCGGTCGTGCTGATCTAGCGCGCGCGGCGGCGCAGCTCCTGCGTCGCGCGGCGCTCGCTCTCGAAGATGCGCCGCACGGCCGCCTCCGTGACCTCTAAGTACGTCGTGCGCACGGCGTCGGCAGGTCCCACGCTCTCGGCGGCGTAGATGCCGTCCTCCAGATCCTCGATGCGGTAGCGCAGCATCCGGCCGCCCTCGTCGGGCATCGCCGTCTCGTCGTGCGACTCCATCGCCAGCCGGCGCAGCCCGTCGCCGCTCAGCACCAGCAGCGCGAGCGCGCCCGTGGAGACCCCCGCGCGGTACTCGGTGATGACGTGCGGCGCGGCGATCCGCTGCTCCGTGCGCACCAGGTTCAGGCCTCGCGTCTCCACGCCGTCCAACAGGTCATCCTCGCGCAGCCCCCAGTGCCGCACGGTGACCGGCTCAACGCGGATCACGAGGCGCTCCGTGAGCGGGCGGCTCCGGTACTGCGGGTAGCGGTCGCGCAGCGCCGAGAGCGCGCGCGCGTGCTCGTCGCCGCCGTCCAGCACGGTCGCGCGCCCGCGCGCCTCGACCCAGCCGAGGCGCGTCCAGTCCTCGCTGTACTCGTCCCACAGCAGCGCGGCCTCGGGGTTGAGGTAGAGCGCGCGCAGCCCCGGCGTCTCACCCTCGTCGCCCGCGACCGTGACGACCGCGCCATCGAGCAGCGCAAAGCGGATCGCGAGCAGGTGCGGACCATCCTCGGCCGTGAGCGCCAGGCGCGCCGTGCGCTGCCGCTCGATGAACGCCTCCACCGGCGGGGGGAGCTGCACGCTAGTAGCCCCGTGCCGTGTCGACGACGTTCACCAGCGGCTCGCCACGGAGGAAGCGGCGCAGGTTCTCCTCGAAGATCGCCGTCGCGCGCTCGTAGTAACGGTCGGTGCCCGCCGCGACGTGCGGCGTGAGCACGAGGTTGTCGAGGTCCCACAGCGGCCAGTCGGGCGGCAGCGGCTCCTGCGCGAACACGTCCAGCGCCGCGCCCGCGATGCGCCGCTCGCGCAGCGCCTCGGCCAGCGCCGCCTCATCCACCAGCGATCCGCGAGCGACGTTGATCAGCACCGCGTCACGCTTCATCAGGCGCAGCGCGCGCGCATCGATGAGTTGTGCAGTCTCTGCCGTCGCCGGTGCGGAGAGCAGCACGTAGTCGCTCTCGGCCAGCAGCGCGTCGAGTTCGGACGGCGGCAGCGCCTCATCGACGAGATCGTGGGGGCCGCGCTCCGTGAACGATCGGCGCATCCCCAGCACGCGGCAGCCCAGCGCGCGCGCGCGTCGCGCGACCTCCACCCCGATCGTGCCGAGTCCGACGATGCCGAGCGTCGTGCCCTCGACCTCGCGCGGCATGTAACGGCGGTAGCGGTGCGCCTGCTGGTCGCGGAAGACCTCCGGCCAGCCCTTCGCGAACAGCAGCATCGTCCCGATCACCCACTCCGCGATCGGCCCCGCCGACATCCCGGCGGCCGAGGTGAAGACGACACCGCCGGTGAGCGCAGGGTTCACGCGCTCGGCGCCCGCGTGGAGCAGCTGCACCCAGCGCAGCCGCGGCGCGATCGCGGGGAGATCGAGGTCGGGCAGCGCGCCCGCCCACGATGAGTAGAGGATGTCGGCGCTGCCGATCGCCGCCTCGATCTCCGCGCGCGGCGTCGTCGCCTGCAGCTCGCTCGGGTAGGGCAGCCGCCCGCCGAAGGCGGCGCGCGTCCCGGCCCCCAGCGTGCGCACGCGCAGCGAGGCGTCGACGGCGGCGATGCGCTCGACGATGTGTGGCGCGAGATCCAGCGTGACGAGTACGTCCGTAGTCATAGATACTCTCAACGGTACCGCTCCCGCGCGTTGCGGGCAGGCCCCCACCGGTACGCGTCCCCGAGAGATCAACGGGCATCCACGCGATACCGCGGAGGCAGCATGTCGGTGCGACTGCTCGGACTCCTCCTGCTGCTGGGCGCGGTGCTGGCGGCGTGCGGCCCGCAAGCCGCGTCCGAGGTCGCACGTGCGACCACCTCGCCGTCTCCCGCCACCGCGACCGCCGCCCGCACACCCGAGGCAACCGCGACGGTCACGCCCGCGCCCGCCACGCCAACCTCGACGCCTGCAGCGGGCGCAGGCGGGATCGGGCAGGTAGGCGCCGCGCCGCGCGATGTGCTGCGCATCCAGGCGCTCCCGCGCGCGCTCGGCGACCGGACGCGCCTCGTCGTCGTCGACCCCGGCCACGCGGAGGACGAGGTTGGTGCGGCGGCGAACGGCGTCGTGGAGAAGCACTCAAACCTCGACATGGCGATGCGGGTCGAGGCGCTGCTGCAGCAGCAGGGCGTCCGTGTCGTGCTCACCCGCCGCGCCGACGAACGCACCTACGCGCCCGGCACCGTGATCCAGGGCAACAGCGCCACGCGGCGCGACCTCCAGGCCCGCATCGACCTCGCGAACGACCTCAACGCCGACTTCTTCGTCTCGCTCCACTCGAACGGCGCAGCAAGCACGGCGGAGCGCGGTGTCGAGGTGTACTGGGACAGCGGTCGGCCGTTCGCCGCGCTGAACCAGCAGCTCGCCACCTCGATCCAGGCGGCGGTCGTCGGCGAGATGGCGGCGGCGGGGATGCCGGTGACCGACCGCGGCGCGAAGGACGACGCCTGCCTGCGCTTCTTCCGAGGCCGCTGCTTCCCGCTCTTCGTCCTCGGTCCCGGTCGCAGCACGACCGGCGAGGAGATCATCCAGCGCGGCGGCAGCCCCGCGGAGCTGGGCCTTGCGCCGGGGCAGACCTCGGTCACGTCGCGTGCGACGCAGATGCCCGGCGCGCTCGTCGAGCTGCTGTTCATCAGCAGCCCGGAGGACGCCGCCCTCCTGCGCAGCGAGGATGCGCGCGACGCGATGGCGCGTGGCGTCGCGCGTGGCATCATCGAGCAGTTGAACCGGACGCCGCCGCGGTGAGCGCGATGGACGGGCGAGCGAGGTGACGGGTGGGCAGGTGAGCGGGGCGCCTCGACTCCTGGTGCTCGCGATGGGAACGCTGCTGCTCACCGGCTACGGCGGCATGCGCGCCTTCGCCGACGACGATGTGCGCCCGCTTGCGACCTCGACCATCGTCGCGGTGCCCGTCGTGCTCGCGACCGCGACGCCGCTCGCAACGCCCGAGCCGACCCCGCCGCCCCCGACCTCTACGCCCACGCCGACCGTGACCGCGACCGCACCACGCGCGCTCGCGCAGGGCGTGCCGGCCTCCAGGGCCGCCACCACTGGCGCCGCGAAGGCGGTATTCCGAGGCCCGACGAACCGCAAGTTCATCGCGCTCACGTTCGATGCCGGCGCGGACGTCGGCTACACCTCGCTCATCCTCGACACCCTGCGCGCGAAGGGCGTGCACGCGAGCTTCGGGATGACCGGCGCGTGGGCGGAGGCGCACCCCGACCTCGTCCGCCGCATGGCCGCCGAGGGCCATGACTTCATCAACCACACCTACAACCACGACTCCTTCACCGGCATCTCCACCGGCCGCCGTGCCATGCCGTTCGAGGAGCGCTCGCGCCAGGTGGAGCGCACCGAGGAAGTCCTGTACGCGCTCACCGGCAAGGTCGGGCGCCCGTACTTCCGGCCGCCGTACGGTGACTACGACTCCGGCGTGAACGCCGACATCGCACGCCTCGGCTTCACGCAGAACGTGCTCTGGACCGTCGACTCCACCGGCTGGCGGGGCGTCTCCGCGGGCACGATCGTCGATCGCTGCCTGTCGAACGCCGCGCCCGGGGCGATCATCGTCTTCCATGTCGGCTCGCAGTCGCTCGACGGCCCCGCGCTCGCCCCGATCGTCGATGGCCTCCGCCAGCAGGGCTACGCGCTCGGCACCATCCGCGAGCTCATCGAGGGCTGACGCTCGGCTTTCCCCACGCCCGGCCTATACTCGAAGTGCGCGGGATCGCGCGGAGGAGGCCACTGATGGACGGACTGCTGGGCCTACTGGTCGTGGTTGGGGTCGTGGTCGTCATCGGCCTGTGGGTGGTCGGCATCTACAACGGCCTGATTCGCCGCCGCCTCCGCGTCGATGAGTCGTGGGCGCAGATCGATGTGCAGCTCAAGCGCCGCCACGACCTGATCCCCAACCTCGTCAACGCTGTGAAGGACTACATGGGCTTCGAGCAGGACGTGCTCACGCGCGTCACCGAGGCGCGTGCCGGCGCCGTCGCCGCCGGGGCGCAGGGCCCCGTGCAGGCCGCCGCCGCCGAGAACCAGCTCACCGGTGCCCTCCGCTCCCTGTTCGCCGTCGTCGAGAACTACCCGGAGCTGAAGGCGAACCAGAACGTCCGCGACCTGCAGGAGCAGCTGGCGACCACGGAGAACCAGATCGCGTTCTCCCGTCAGCACTACAACGCGACTGTCCTGGAATACAACACCGCGATCGCGACGTTCCCGACGCTCGTCATCGCCGGGATGTTCAACTTCGCCCGCCGCGACTTCTTCGAGGCGGAGCCCGAGGCGACCGCGGTGCCGGAGGTGCGCCTCCGCTAGGCGGGAGCCGTGGCAGCCACCTTCTACACGCTGCAGGGGCGCAATCGGCGCAACTCGATGCTGCTGCTGCTGGCGGTGGCGGTCGTCTTCGCGCTGTTCGGCGTCGTCGTCGGCTACGCGGTGATGGGGACGCCCGAGGGTGCCTTTGCCGCCGTGCCGATCGCGCTCGGCGTCTCCACCGTGCTCTCGGTCGGCTCCTACTACGGCGGCGACGCGCTCGTGCTCGCCGCCTCGCAGGCACGCGAGGTGCGCGAGGGCGATGCACCGCAGCCGCTGAACGTCGTCCGCGAGCTCGCGATCGCTGCGGGCATCCCCATGCCGCGCGTCTACATCATCGATGACACCGCCCCGAACGCCTTCGCGACCGGGCGCGACCCGCAGCACGCCTCCGTCGCCATCACGACCGGCCTCCTCGACAAGCTCGATCGCGAGGAGCTGCAGGGCGTCATCGGCCACGAGCTGTCGCACGTCGGCAACCTCGACATTCGCTTCGCGCTGCTCGTCGGGGTGCTGGTCGGCAGCATCGCGCTGCTCGCCGACCTGTTCCTGCGCTGGACGTACTGGGGTGGCGCCCGCCGCAGCCGCGACCGCGAGGGTGGAGGCGGCGCGCAGGCGCTCGTCATGATCCTCGCGCTCATCCTCGCGATCCTCGCGCCGCTGTTCGCGCGGATGGTGCAGCTGGCGGTGAGCCGCCAGCGCGAGTACCTGGCGGACGCCACCTCCGTCGCGCTCACCCGCAACCCGGTCGGCCTGGAGCGCGCGCTGGCGAAGATCGCCGGCGATCAGGAGGTTCTGGAGGTCGCCAACCGCGCCACACAGCACCTCTACATCGTGAATCCGATCAAGAAGTTCGAGGAGCGCTCCAAGGGTCTCTTCTCCACGCACCCGCCGATCCTCGATCGCATCAACCGCCTGCGTGCCCTCCGCGGTGCATCGCCCGTGGATCAGAGCGAGGCCGCGCTGCTCGCCAGCCTCGACTAGCCTCGATTCCTCGCAGTTCCGCGTGCACGGGCGGCTCCCGATTGCCGCGATCTGGGTGCGCGCTCGAACATGGAACGCGAGGTCGCGAGCGGTCGTTGTGATCAGCAGGACACGGTGGGACACGAGGGACGCATGGCCGGTCGGGGCTGGTGGCAGACGGTGCGGGGCAGCGCGATCGCGACCGTCGT
>Ga0172380_10002133_pt1 | contig 31849 bp, 25 predicted proteins | sample Leawe162metaG_FD_119747 | JGI IMG/M metagenome (GOLD analysis project Ga0172380, IMG submission 119747) | Leachate microbial communities from a municipal landfill in Southern Ontario, Canada - Leachate well 162 metaG | ecosystem: Engineered > Solid waste > Landfill > Unclassified | place... | reverse complement strand
TCGAATGCCCTGAGCATTGTCGAAGGGCATTCTGATTTTGATTTCGACGCGTTCGCTTCGCTCACTTGCTCATGGCAGGCCATATAGTTAAGCGTCGAATGCCCTGCCTGCCCACAGCAAAGCCGAGGGGAGTAAACGAACGAAGAGAATGCGTCGAAGGGCATACTTATGGCCTGGCTTGTTTATATAACCAAGTGTGCTAATGGAAGTTATTATACTGGCCATACAAAAAATCTTGCCAAGCGTTTGGCTTGCCATGTCTCAGGAAAAGGCGCGCAGCATACTCGCCGATTCAAGCCGTCTGAAATGATATATTTCGAACCATTCCAAACAGAATCTGCAAGCATACAACGTGAAAATCAGATCAAGGGCTGGAGCAGGGCAAAGAAAGAAGCTTTGATTAAGCATGATATTGCAAGCTTAAAACGGTTAAGCCACGGTATTAAATCTATCCGTATGCATTAGTCGCATGCAAAAATCAATTCTCCAGCGTTCCGGTGAATTCCGCTGGCTCCTGCCGCCGGCCGGCCGGATGCGCGTGCCGGCCGTCCTCTTTGCCTCCGAAGAGCTCGTGGCCGGGCTGGACGCCAAGGTCCTGGAGCAGCTTGCCAACATAGCCTCGCTGCCGGGCATAGTTTCCGCCGCCTACGGCATGCCGGACGCCCACTGGGGATACGGGTTCCCCATAGGCGGCGTGGCGGCTTTCGACGCCGCCAGGGGCGGCGTGGTCTCGGCCGGCGGAGTCGGCTTTGACATCTCCTGCGGAGTGCGCACCCTTCTGACCGGCCTGCCCGCCGGCGAGTTCTGGGCGCGGCAGGAGCAGGTCGCCGACATGCTGTTCGAAAAGGTGCCGGCCGGGGTCGGCAGCACCGGCCGCATCAGCCTGACCGAGGCCGAAACCGACCGCATGCTTTCCGAAGGCGCCGCCTGGGCGGTTGGGCGCGGATACGGATCAAGCGGCGACCTTGTCCGGATCGAAAACAACGGCGTCATGGAAGGCGCGGACTGCGCCCAAATCTCCCGGGAAGCGCGCCGGCGCCAGCGGGACGAAATGGGAACGCTCGGGTCCGGGAACCATTACCTGGAAGTACAGGCAATATCCGAAATTTACGATGAAAAAACCGCGGCTGTTTTCGGCCTGCGCAAGGGAGAAATTGTCGTAAGCATGCACTGCGGCTCGCGCGGCCTCGGGCACCAGATTGCGACCGAATTTTCGCGCTCCATGCTCAAGGCCGCCGGGCGGCACGGCATCAGCCTGCCAGACCGCGAACTGGCCTGCGCGCCCGCGCTCTCGCCCGAAGGCCGGGCCTACCTGGGCGCGATGCGCGCGGCCGTCAACTGCGCCCTGGCCAACCGCCAGATCCTGGCGCACCTCGCGCGCGAGGTTTTTGCCCATTTTTTCGGCAAGATGGAAATGCCGCTCCTTTACGACGTTTCGCACAACATCTGCCACGTCGAGGAGCACGAAGTTGACGGCCGCAGGCAGGAGCTTTATGTCCACCGCAAGGGGGCGACGCGCGCGCTGGGCCCGGGCCATCCTGCCCTGCCGGCGGAATTCAGGGAAACCGGCCAGCCGGTGCTGATCGGCGGCACCATGGGCACGGCCTCCTTCATCCTCGCCGGCACCGGCGAGAGCGCTGAGCTCTCTTTCAGCTCCGCCTGCCACGGGGCCGGGCGCGCCATGAGCAGAAGCCAGGCGGCCAGGCAGTGGCAGGGGAACGACGTGGTTAAAAGGCTGGCGCTGCGCAACATAGCCATCCGCTCCTGCTCCGCCAGGGGCATTGCCGAAGAGGCGCCGGGGGCCTACAAGGACGTCTGCGCGGTGGTAGATACAACCGCAGGCGCCAACCTGGCCAGGAAAATCGCAAAGGTCATCCCCCTGGTTTGCATCAAGGGCTGAAAAAAAGGAACCCCCGTCCCGGCCTTTTTCAAGCCGGAACCGCGGGGCTCCTTCATTCATTCTTCATCCGCCCGCCCGGGTGCGCTCACACATACTGCCGGTAGAGGTTGTAATAATAAGAGGCGTAATCCATGTAGTAGTTGTAGTAATAATTCGCGTAGCTGTAATTGCCCGAACCGGCGTAGTAATAATACATGGCATAGGCATAGTAATAATATTCATACGCCCTGTAGTAATAATAGTAGGCATAGGCGGCGTTGGTGTTGCCCGCATAATAATATCCGTAATAGTAAGCCTGGGCCATATAATAGCAATAAGGGCTCATGGCATAGGCATACCCGTATGAATATCCGCCGTAATAGTAATAATAATAGTAGTAATAAGCCAGGGCCATGTTGGCGTAGTAGTTGTAATAGGCATTCGAGTTGTTGTTGTAATACAGGTAATAGTAATACAGCGCCGTGCCGTAATAATAGTTGTAATAGGCCCGGTATATCAGCGCGCCCGTGGCGGCGTAATATGAATAATAAGACATGGCCGTGTTGTAGTTGGAAAGCGCCAGCTGGTAGTATTGGTTGTCGGAGGACCCGTTGAGCTGGAGGGTGTGGGTCCAGGTGTGACTGCTGCCGCGGCAAACCCAGCTGTAGCTGTTCACGCTCTGCCCGTTGTCCGGCCAGGGATCGTTCAGGTAAACCGAATCGCCGGATGTGCCTCGGGCCACCAGGATGTGCCCGCCGCCGCTGTCCCAGCCCCAGCGGATCAAGACCGGCCGCGATCCGGCCATCTCGTTGTCCAGGTTGCTCAGCGACATGGCCGCGGCCGAGCCGGTGCTGGAGATATTGCCGAAATGCGACAGGATTTCATCGCACCCGTGCATGCTGGCATCGGTGGAGCCGTAGAGGTAATTGGGTATGTTCTGGCCGCCGACCGCCCACTGCGCTATCGCGGTCTGGGTGTAGGAATATCCCTTGAATGCCAGCACCATCTGGCTGCTGGCGTTCCAGCACCACTGGTCCTTCTCCTGGCTGTATTGCGGCACGTTCAAGACCGCGGCCTGGCAGGACATCGCCAGCGACCACGCGCCGAGCGCGGCGAACACCAGGGTTTTTGGAATGCGATAGTAAATTGTCATGGCAATCATTCCTCCTGTTTTTATTTACATCACTTGGATTCTTTGAGCGCGCTCTGCACGGCTGGTTTAAGTTTGGCAATCACGTCTGCGGCCTGGGCAAGCACAGCGTAATCGCTGCCAGAACCCTTCGCGGCCGGCTGCCTGGCCGACGTGATCGGCGTGAGGTTGTTGGCATCCTTTTCCGGAACAGTGAAGAGATACTGCCGCGCCTGGAACACAACCGCCAGCACGGGATTGTAGCCCTGCGCAGCTTTCCACTGCGCCCTTATGGCCCCCAGCTCCTTGGCCAGCGGGGCATATCCCAGCGAAACCGCCTGCCATTTCCCGTCCAGCTGGTCCACCACCAGCACCGCCCTGGTCTGCCCTCCCAGCACGACCGGGAAATACCACAGCGAGGTCGGGGTAAGGATCGTTCCCACCGGGGTGCCGGCGCTGTATTTTTCCAGCGCGGCGGGCGTAATCGTATGCAGCTGGAACGGGGCGCCCAGCGTGGCCGCCAGGAGCGTGTCGCCCTGCGCAAAGCCGTATTGCTCCAGCTCGTTCACGGGAATTTTGTTCAGGTAAGGCTGCAGCCCTTCCTCGGCCGCCTTGAGCACATCCGCGGGCGGATTTGGAGCGGCCGTCAGGCATGCGGCGCAGCAGAAAACCGCCGCCATGATCCAGGCAAACACCAGGCTTCTTTTTTTCATGTCTTTTTCCTTCCTCCGGTTCGTTCGTTAATGTCGCTCGACTGCGTCTGAAATTTTTGCGCCCGATCGCCCTGCCGTGTTGCAAAGATTTTTTGGATCCTCGCATATCGCCCGGTTTTAGTCAACAGAAAAAGCTGCGCCGGGCGCCCGGCACACTTTTGCCTGCTTTTCTGTGGCCGGATGCCGCGCAAGCATACAGGAATAATCCGTATTTTTACAGGTCTCCGGGTGCGGATGAAAAGGCCGTGAAAACCTTGGAAATAACTCGCAAATAAAAGCGGAATAATATATATCTTCCGGAAGACAAAATTCATGAAAATTGAATTCCAAAAGGAAACCCGACTGCAGGGCATGCCCGTAAGCCCCGGCATCGCCTGCGCCGGCATCTGCCTGTTCAACGAAAACCGGCACGCCAACCTGGCCGTTTACCAGGTCGGGCATGACAAGCGCGATTTCGAGAAGAAACGCGTTGAGCGCGCCTTCGCAATCGCCGGACGGCAGCTCGAAGACCTGCGCCGGGACGTTTCCGCGCGCATCGGAAAGGCCGAGTCTGAAATCTTCTCGGCCCAGGCCGGCATCCTCAACGACCCGGGCGTCCGCCGCGATATCGAGGCGCTGATCGCCGACAACGCCGTCAACGCCGAGGCCGCCGTCACGGGCGTAATGGATGCATATGAAGCCCGGCTCCTGCAGCTGGACAACGAGTATATCCGCGACCGCGCCACGGACATCGGCGAAATCAAGCGGCGGCTGCTAGACATCATCTCCGATATCAACCCGTCTCTGCAGTGCGCCGGCCAGCCCCATTGCCAGAAGGGGCGCAACCGCATCATCGTGGCCGAGGAGCTTACCCCGACCCTGACGGTCGAGCTCGATGCAGGCCAGACGCGCGGCTTCGTCACCGAGCGCGGCGGCAAAACATCGCACGCCGCCATTCTCGCGCGCGCGCTCGGCGTCCCGGCCGTGACCGGCATCGCCGGCATCCACGGGGCCATCGCCTGCGGCACAGAACTGCTGGTCAACGGCAACACGGGCGAGGTGGTCGTCTGGCCCTCGGAGGCCACTAAGGCCGCCCTGCTCCCCGCAGGCATGGCCGCCCCCGCCAGGCGCGCCGGATCGCCGGTCGTGCCCGGCCTGAAGGTCCTGGCCAACATCTCGCTCGCGCGCGACGCGCCCGAGGTGCTTGCGCAAAACGCCGAAGGCATCGGGCTTTACCGGACCGAATTCGAGTTCTTCGCCGCCAACCGCCTTCTGAGCGAGGACGAGCAGGCCGAGAAATATGCCTCAGTCGTCGGGCTGATGGGCGGCAAAAAGGTGACCGTGCGCCTGCTGGATGTCGGCGGCGACAAGTCCGAGCCATTTTTGGGCATCGCCAGGGAGCCGAACCCTTATCTCGGGCTGCGCGGCGCGCGCTTCCTCCTGAGCCGGCCGGACCTGCTCGCCACCCAGGCGCGGGCCCTGGCAAGGGCCGCGGCGCGCGGGCCGGTGCACGTCCTCTACCCCATGGTCGTGGACTGCCGCCAGTTCCTGGAGCTGAAAAAAATATTCACGGAGGCCACCGCCGGGTTGAAGGGCGGCCGGATTTACCACGGCGTGATGTTCGAGGTGCCCTCCGCCTGCCTGCAGGCGCGCGAGCTGCTCGAGGCGGCCGATTTCGGCAGCGTGGGCACCAACGACCTGATCCAGTACCTTTTCGCGGTCGACCGCAACAACGAACGCGTTTCCGCCGACTACTCGCCTGACCGGCCGGTCTTCTGGAACCTGATCGAATCGCTCGCGCGGGCGGCCGTAGAGCTGAAAAAACCGCTCTCCGTGTGCGGGGAGCTGGCCGGCGACCCGGCCTACGTGAAAAAGCTCATGCAAATCGGCATCGGCGAAATCAGCGTCAGCGCCAAGCTCATCCCGGCGGTCCGGGAAGCGGCTTTGGCCCCGGCGGGCTGACCGCGGCGGGGCGCTCAGGCAGAAGAACAGGCCCCATGTTTTGCCGATGTCTCAATGCATGCACCAAGGGAGGTACCATGGACAACACAACGCGCATCGAAAAAATCGAAACCGAGCTCGTTCGGGTTAAAAGGATCAACCGCGGCCTCTTCGTCCTGGCCGCGGGGGCGCTGGCGCTCCTCGCGCTCGGCGCCGCAAATGATCAGCAACAGCCAACCGAGCTCAGGGCGAAAAAATTTATCCTTGAAGACGCCTCCGGCAAGGAGCGCGGCGTTTTCTCAACCGGCGAGAAGGGCGTGGAGCTGAAGCTCCTCGGGGCGGAAGGCAAGCCGCAGCTGGTGCTCTACGCGGAAGATACCGGCCCAGGGCTTTACCTGGCCGACCTGAACGGAGCCGAGCGCATCGGCATAAGAACCAGGGGAACTGACGCCCAGGTCACGGTCTTGGACTCCGCCGCGCGCCAGCGGCTGCAAATGCTGGTACGCAACGACCAGCCCTCGCTGGCGCTCTCCGACGCCGCCGGCCGGGAACGGATCACGCTCAAAACGGACAACACCGACCCGCTCGTTTTAATAACCGACACCAACGGCAGGCTCCGCCTCCGGCTGGGCATGCGCGATGATTTTCCCAACCTGACCCTTTCCGGCTCAGGCGGCGAGCCTTTCTGGGCGGCGATCCCGCACAAATACAAGGAATAATGCAACAGGAAGGCGTTAACGTGAACTCAAGCTGCAGCATCCACAACAGGGCCGGCATGGTCGCCTTTTTCTGCGCCATTCTGGCCGCCCTCTCCGGCCTGGCATGGTCCGTGAACCTTGAGCTTGCCGCAAGGGTATATTTCCCTTCCTGGAAACTGATCGAGGCCGTCCTTCCCGGCCCGCTCTTCAGGAGCTGCGCCCTCATTTCGGTTGACCTGAGCACCGTAAGCACCCTGGTGCCGCTGCTGCTCTTCCTCTTCCCGCTTATCCAGGCTTTGAGGGCAAAACGCGGAAGTCTTCCGCTTCCCGCCCCGGCCACGGGAACGGAATGGATGCCGTACCCGCCCCACTTTCCCTACTTTCTCATCATGCTCGGACTTTTCGGCACCCTCTATGGCCTGCTGATCGGGCTGCAAGTGAGCGGGGTGGAAGGCTTTGTCGGCTACCGCCCGGCAGCCGATTCGGTCTCCCAGTCCCTCACCCGCCTCCTGGCCGGCACGGCCACGGCCATCTGGAGCTCACTCATCGGTCTGGTCGGCGCCTTCCTCGCCGCCCAGCCCATACCCTGGATTTTCAGGCGCCTGGCAAGGGTGGAACAGCCGCCCGAAACCGTTTCACTGGCTCAGACCATTCACTCCCTCACCATGGACCTGGGCGGCCTCGCGGAAGCCAGCCGCGCCATGCGCGCCACCCTCACCCCGGCCGCCCTGACCGGGTTTTTGGATAAGCTCGACGCCATTGACCAAAATCTCCGGAACACCGCCGGCGCCGCGGAGCGGATTTCTGCGGCCGTCGAAAAAATAGAAGGCGGACACCTCGACCAGCTCGACGCCCTGCGGAAGCAGGCCGCGGCCCTGGAAGCGATCTCCGCCAGGCTCGGGGAGCTGGAGTCCATCCGCGAGACAGGCCGGGAGGCCCTGAGCCGGCTTGGGGCTATCGATGCTTCCCTGGAAAAGTCCAGCGAGGCGCAGGCCGGCTGGACGCGCCACATGGAAAGTTCCGCCGAGGCGGCGCGCCGCGCGGCTTCCGCCGCGGAGAAAATATCCGGCGATTTGCCTGGCCATTCAACCGCGATCCAGCAGAAGCTTGACGGCATCGTTGAGAGCAACCGCGACAGCCTGCGCCAGCTCAGGGAGGAAAGGGATTCCTTCCGCCGCTCGATCGCGGCCTATATCGAGCAGGAAGAAACCGGGAAAGCGCCTGACAAGGACCGGGCATGAGCCAGCCCAATGACGAACAAAAGCAGTTTGAACGGCTCGAGCAGCTCGCGCGCGGCTCGGCCCTCAGCCGCTTTTCGATGAGCCCGAACGATGTGCTCGTCCAGGTGTCCCTGCCGCTGATCCTTATCCTGGCCATCGCCACCCGCCTTTTCACGGCCCAGGACCAGAGCCCGCTCGTGCTCGAGCTCTGGAAACAGCAGGTCATCCTGCGGGTAGAACAGGCCCTGAACAGCTGGGAAACCAGGTCCAACCTGGCGGCCTTCCCGGATTTCTCGCGCATCCAGTGGAGCGGCGTCTGGCCCGAAGACCCGCGCTACCAGGCCCTCTGCCGGCACGCCCGCGACCTCGACAACATCGAACAGCTCAAGCTCCGCCTGCTGGACGAAGCCCTTGCTGCGCCGGTTACGGTAACGAACGGCGCCGCGCCGGTTGCGTTTGAGGGGCTCATTGACGAAGAGCGCCGCCGGTACGCCCTCGCCCACATTGAACAGCGCTGCCTGAAATGGAAGGAGCGCGTGGCCGATTTGCAGTGGGCAACCGTGGAAAGGGTCCTGAGCAGCCTGCCCTTGGGCGACCCGCTCACCGACCGCAGCCTGGAAAAACAGATGAACAACCTTGCCGGCGCCCTGCAAAAGGGAGGCTATCCGCTCATGAACGCGGTTGTGGATGAATACCGCCGGAAGGAGCAGGCTAAATGAAAAAAGCATTACTCCTGGCGTTTGCCGCCGCCTTGCTCGCGGCCGCCCCGTTGCTTTCACAGGAAAACACAACCGCCATGGACCGCGCCAAGCGCATCATGGCCATCCGCGCCGCCGCCAAGCGGGTGATTGACGATTCCAGCAGCTTCCTCGACGCCCCGCAGACGCGCGCCGATATCCGCGACAAGATGATCGCCTTCATGAAATCCGATGTCGGCGCCCACAAGCGCAGGGATGCCAGCCGGAAGCTTTGCCTTGAATACGCGCAGCGCTCGATCCAGGACATCCTGGTCTCAAACGTGGTACTGGCGGTGGCCGAGGCCTCCGCCCGTTCGCCCCTGCCGATCACCGTCAGCAACGTGCTTGCTAACGTTGACTCAAACTGGACCGGCTCGGCCGAACAGGCCGCGGCCGGGTTTACCGCCAGGCACTTCGAGCCGGTCTTCGCCGAGGCGCGCGAAAAGGCCGTCGCCGGGCAGCGCATGGAAATCGAAAAGAAAGTTTCATACCCGCCTTACCCGGATTTAAACGCCGGGCTTTCCGCCCGGGCAGGGACGCAAAAGCAGCTCGCGCGCGCCGATTTTGAAGCGATCGGGAAATGGTGGGCGGGCAAGGACTCTGCAAAATTCAAACCAGTGTACGACGAGGTCCAGGAAGCCCTGGACGCCTCCGTTTACAAAAATATCGGCAACGAGGTCGCCATCCAGTATGAAAGCCAGCGCATCCTTTGCCGCTCCGCCTGCTCCAACCGCGCTGACCTGGCCCGCTACCTGACCGCCGATGGCATCCGCGGCCGGATCGCCGCCCTCTGCCGCGCCGGCATGCCAAAGGCGGGGAAGCATCATAACGGCGCGCCCGCGGCCCCGGTTTACGACCTCTTCGGCCCGGTCGAAGCGGATATCACGGAAACCTCCCGGAAGATGGAAGGGGAATATTTCCTGGAGCACATCCGCGCGCTCGCTTCCATCCCGGTTTCAGAGCGGGACTTGGGGCGCGACATCCTCGCCGAACTGCCCGCCCACAAGGGCGCCCGGCAAAGCGGCGAGATCCTGGCCCGGAAATATTCAGGGGCGCTGGCCGGCCGGGCCGCCTCGGATTACGTCATGCGCCCCGGCACGGAATCTTCAGCGCGCAACGCGGAGGCCGTGAAGCGCTTTACAGACTTGCTCGCGGAAACCAACACGGCCGCAGCCGCCTGGAATGAATGCGTCGCCAAGTCCATCGCCGGCCCGCTCAAGACCGCCAGGGCGGATATCGCCCGCCGGCAGTTTGAAAAGGCATTCCCGCGCCTCGAAAAGACGGAAACGCTCCCCGACCCCCTCCTTGATGCCCTCGCCGATAAAAGAAATTTTGCCCCGTTCAAATCCGTGGATGAAATGCGCGAATTTTTGCCGGACTTCGCCCCCGCGGCCGGAGAAACCGGTGGGTTGATCGAGGAAACCGGGGCGCTCGCGCTTGACAAGGCCAACCGGCTCTGCGCCGCTGCCGCCCTGGCCGCGCGCGGCCAGGAGCTCTGCCTCAGGGATATGGAGAAGGAAAAAATAGCGCAGCTCGAGGCGGACGTGGCCGCCCGCAAGCCCCTGGAAAAAATCAGCGCCGAATGGTCGGGCGACCTGGCCGGGCGCTGGCTCAACCAGGCAAAGAAAACCGGTTCGCCTTACGAAGAACTGCTCGGCCGCACCAGGGGCCTCCTTGACAAGACCGTGCGCCAGCTTTACGATTCACGCCTGGCGGCCGCGGCAAAGAAAAGCGCGCGGGACGATTCCTCCAGGCCCGCCGCCATGGTCAAGCAGGACGAAAAAACCAGAAAATCACAGGAGCCTTCCGGAGGAGGCGCGGCGGAGAATGAGGCTGCAAAAAGAAAGACAAGGGGCGAAACCAGCGCCGACCTTTTCATAATCATCCGCGACCTCGGCCGGGACGAGTGCGAAGCCCTCCTCGAAACATCCGACGGCTCCGTGCTGGCCAGGACAAGCTTCGATCCCGCCCGGGTTGAATCCGCCGATGAAAAGATATTTTCCTCCATGCGCGGCGCCATCCGCGGCCAGATTGCCTCCAGGCAGACCGTCACCCGGGGAGCGCTCTTCGGCCTCCTGCCCTCGCGCCGCTCCGGGCTCAAGGATTTGGGCGTGTATATCGTCTCGCAAAGCGTGCGGGTCCGGCTGAAAACAAGCCTGCTCATTCGCGAAAAGATAGAAGCCCTTATTGAAGAATGGGCCCGGGAAGCTGCCGGCACGGCCCCGAAGCTGCGCTGGGGCGCCGGATTTTCCAGCGACGAATTGAAGGACCGGTAGGGATATAAAACGGGCAAGCGGCTTGCGCCGGAATTAAAACGCTTGCCTGTCAGCACCGTCAAACCATGACCCGGGAGGACTGCCGCATGCCATACATCACCGCAGAAGCCAGAACACGCCTCGCAAGGGGCGGCAAACCCGAAACGGCCGGAGAGCTGAATTATTCCATAACGCGCCTCGTTGATGATTACCTGGCCCGTAAGGGGGGCATCCGCTATGCGCATTTGAACGAGGTGGTCGGCGTTCTCGAGTGCGCCAAGCTGGAACTCTACCGGCGCGTGGCCGCGCCCTATGAGGATAAGAAACTCTCTGAAACCGGCGAGGTCTACGGCTCGCAGGCCCGCTGATCATAATCCCGCCGTTGCTTTTTTTAAGCAAATATGTTTGACGCGCCTCCCTGGCGGAAATAAGCTTAAATGCAAGTACAGCAATGCGGCTGCGTGGGCAATATATTTAAAAACCCCTGGTAGCTGAAACAGGCCGGAGAAACACGCACGTAAACAAGGAGGATGGAAAATGAATATGATGAAGCGCATGGGCATGATTGGCTTGGCCGCATCATTGCTGGTTGGATGGCAGCATGCGGCCGACGCATCCGGCCTGGATTCATTGATTGCGGAATACACTTTTCACGAGGGAGCCGGCTCCACCGTGCACGATATATCCGGCATGGACCCCGTGATGCACCTGGCCGTATCCAACCCCGATGGCGTGACCTGGGTTGACGGCGGGCTGCGCATTGACAGCGGGCGCACACTGTTGTGGTCGCAAGATAAAAAGATTTACAATGCCTGCACCGCGACGGACGAGATCAGCATCTCCGCCTGGGTAAGCCCCGCTTCCACCACCATGTCCGGACCCACGCGGGTGGTCACTTTTTCCGAAGATGCCTACCTGCGCAATTTTACGCTCGGCATTGAAGGCTTGGACTGGATTACGCGCCTCCGCACCACGCAGACTTCCCTGAACGGCATGCCGAACCTGGAGACAGGAACGGTGGCAACCCGTATCATGCACGTTGCCTATACGAGGAACTCTTCGGGCGAAGAATTGTTTTATGTGGACGGCGTTGAGAAAGCGTCGGGAACACGTTCGGGTTCCTTTACGAACTGGGACTCCGCGCACGTGTTTGGCATCGGGAATGAAATCAACCCGGAGGATGACCGGCAGTTTTACGGCACGTTTTACCGGGTGAACATTTATTCCCGGGCCCTGTCGGCTGCCGAGGTTGCGGCCCTATATCAGCAGGGATATGCCAAAACGATCCCCGCGCCGGTTATCCGCGCCAACGGCGGGCATGGCGACGTAACCGTCAGCGCGAATGTCCCCGTTACCATTACGGTCACCGCAACCGCCGGGCAATACGCCGGCACACCCGTGGACTGGTTTGCCATTGCCGTTCCGCAGGCCGGCGCAGAATGGTATTACCTTGCCGCAAATATGCAGTGGACCGTTTTCCCCGCGAATTCGCTGGCCGTGTGCCGGCCGGCCTATGGCGGTCCCCTGATGAATATTTACAATCCGGCCAGGGTGCTGGATGGCTTAAGTTTTGCAGTTCCGGGGATATATGACTTTTATTTTATCCTGGACTACCCCATGAACGGCGTCTTGGATCTGCTGCCCGGTTATTACATCTCCGACCGGGCAAGGGTGCATGTGGAATAGTGCCTGTGCGGGCACACCCGGGGCAACGGCATCAATCTTGAACAGCCGCCCGGCGCGCTTAGTCAGGCGCGGGGATGGGCCTCGTTGTAGACCTTCTTTAGGTGCTCGACGCTCACGTGGGTGTAGATCTGGGTGGTGGAGAGGCTGGAGTGCCCGAGCAGTTCCTGCACGCTGCGCAAATCGGCGCCTGCAGCCAGGAGGAGCGTGGCAAACGAATGGCGCAGGGCGTGGGGTGAAATTTCGGGGTTGAGGTTGGCGCGGGCCAGGTACTTTTTCATCAGCCGCTCCATGGAACGCGTGGTCAGCTTCCCGCCGGTGTGGCTGAAAAAGAGCGGCTGTGCGTTTTTCCTGCCCTTGAAAAAGCGCTCGATTTCCTTCCCCTTCTCCAGCGCCATGGAGAGGGCGCTCGCGGCCGGGCGGCCGAGCGGGCAGTATCTTTCCTTGTTTCCCTTGCCGCGCACCTTGATCACGCCCGCCAGCAGGTCGATGTTCTGCATCTCCATGTTCGCCAGCTCGCTGATGCGCATGCCGGTGCTGTAGAGCACCTCCAGGATGGCGGCATCGCGCAAGGCGGCGTACTCCAGCCAGGCGCGCTTCTTTCTGTCCTTTGCGGCCCCGATTTCCTGCTCCGCGCACTGCGCCGGGGCCTGCAACAGCCGCGTGACTTCCCCCACCGTCAGCACGTGCGGGAGGCTCTTTTTGCGCTTCGGCGAGGCAACCCCCGCGAAGGGGTTGCCGGGCGCGTAGCTCTCGCGCGCCAGGAACTTGTAAAAAGAACGCATGCTCGATATCTTCCGGCCGATGGTGGCGGGCGAGGCCGACTGCTTCTGGAGCTGGACCACGAACTTGCGCGCCGAAAACTTGTCGATTGCAGCCCAGGCATAGGGCGGCCTTGCTTCATTACCCCAGATGACGGCCGCGAACTGGCGGATGTCCATCAGGTAGTTGGCGGAAGTGTGCGGCGAGGCGTTGTGCTCGCCCTCAAGGAAGCGCAGGAAATGGCCCACGGCCTTGTCGGATTCAAATGCGCCGGGCGTCTTTGCCTGGTTGGGATCGGCCATGATTTTATTCCGGAGCCGGGCTTTTGCGCGCCAGGTGGACCATCCGGCCCGGCTGGAGGCGCACCGCCCTTTTCATTTCCAGCGCCAGCAGCAGGGCGCCCATTCGGTCGGCGCCGATGCCGGTGGCGCGGATTATTTCGTCCGCGTTTTTTTCTCCGTCTTCGAGGCAGAGTATGATTTTTTTCTCATCGTCGCCCAGGGGGGCGAACGTATGCGCGCCGGCGGGTTCCGGCCCGGCCCGGCCCGGGCGCGGGATAAGGAATTCGAATTCCTGGAGAATGTCGTCAACGGTTTCCGCCAGCCGCGCGCCGTTCTTGATGAGCATGTGGGCGCCCTTCGAGGAAGGCGAATCGACCCGGCCGGGGACCGCGAACACGCACCGCCCCTGGTCGAGCGCCTGGTTGGCGGTTATGAGCGCCCCGCTGGCGAGCCCCGCTTCCACCACCAGCACTCCCATCGAAAGCCCGCTGACAATGCGGTTGCGGATGGGGAAAGTCGTCTTGTCCGGCACCCGCCCCATCGGGAACTCGCTCAGCACGGCCCCGCTTTGCGCGATCTCCGCGGCCAGCTGCTTGTTCTCGGCAGGATAGACGCAGTCGAGCCCGCCGCCGAGGACGGCAATGGTCCTGCCCCTGGCCTTAAGGGCGCCGCGGTGCGCGGCGGTATCAATCCCGCGCGCCAGCCCGCTCACCACGGTGAAGCCGGCGTGAACCAGCTGGTAGGCCATGGACTCGGCCGTTTCCCTCCCGTAAAAGGTCGTGTGGCGCGAGCCCACCACGGCCATGGCGCGGCGGTCGGCGGGTAAAAGCTTGCCGAGGACATAGAGTGCCAGGGGCGGGTCGTGGATCTGCGCAAGCGGCTTGGGATAATCTTTGTCAACCTGCGTTACAATCTCCGCCCCGATTTTAGCGGCGCGCTCGATCTCCGCGGCCGGGCTGATCGAGCGGCGCTGCCGGAGGATGCCCTGCGCCGCGGCCGGACCTATGCCCTTTGCGCCTAGCAGCTGTTCCTCGCTTGCTTCCATGATGGCCTGGGGCGAGCCAAGCTTTTCAACCAGCGCGCGGACCCCCACCGGGCCGATGTCCTCCATCATGTTCAGGGCAATATATGCTTCGCGCTCGTTCATGGCTGGAATTTAAAGTTTTCCGCAAAAAGCACAAAGAAACAATTTGCATCAAGGATGAAACCGCAATGCACGCGAAATAATGCCAGCGTGTTCCAGCTGACACCAGCGCGCGTGGATGTCCTTTACTATGTGCTTATAGTCCCTCTTCGAGGCTGATATTAAGTCTGCGGTTTTTTACGGCGGCTGGTCCTGCGGCCGCTGAAAAGCTCCAGCTGCGCTTCCTTGAAAAGGTCGTAATTCTTGAGGATGCGGATGATCTGCAGCACGTCCGATTTCTCGTAATTGCGGTTTTTGTCCACCCTTTTGATGATTTCCGCAAGCATGGTCCGGAACTCGATGATGCCGTCAATGCCCTTGGATTTCAGGATGCGCAGGGTATCCTCCTTTAGCTTCTGCGCCACCGGCAGCTGCGGCAGGCAGAGGATCCTGGCAATCTCGCTGCTGCCGAGGCGGCGCGCGGCCATTTTAACCGATTCTTCCCCGGCAAAGCGGACAATCTCGGGCAGGTTTTCAAGCATGGCCGGATAGAAGCGCTCGGTGTGCCAGCCGTATACGCCAACGACCGCCCGCGCCACCGTTTTCAGGTCAGGGGTTGCCCACAAGAGAGACTGCGGGAGGGAATGGGCTGTTACAAGCGGGTTGAAAACCACTATATCCGTCTCTTCCTCGACCCTTTTGGGCCTTCCGCTTACCGAGTACTTGCAGGGCTGGATAACCATGTAGCCCAGCATTTCAAAATACTCCCGCGCAATCCACTCGCTGACCGATGCCATGGCGTCCTCCGGGTTCAATTGCAAAATATAGGTCAATTCTACACTAAGACGGCGGGATTGCCAGCAATTAATGCACCCGGAAAGGTTTGCCGCGGGGGGCTGCCGCCGGGCGGGCGGCAAATTTAAATGTTATTTTTTTTCAATTACTGTTTGACTTGGCGCCGGCCTTTTATTATTAGTTATTCCAAATGTTCAAGCTAATTACAAGGGTTGCCATAGTACTCGCCCTGGCTTTAAGCGTAGCCGCCCTCGTACTGGCTGTAAAACTCTTCCAGCAGCGCGAAACCCTCAAGGGCCGCACCCAGAAGCTCGAGGACACCGTCCATAAGGTTGCCGCAACTCTCGAGGTAAAGGGCGGCACCAACGCCATGCTCAAGCTTGCCGACGACCAGCTCAAAACCTTTAAGCAGGTGCCAGGCGGCCCGCAGACCATGGATGCGCCCCTGAACCAGCTCGTGCTCGCAGCCCAGGACCAGCTCATAACCCTCAACAACACCCGCTCCGAGCTGGCGGATACCAAGGTGACCCTCGCCAAGACCCAGGAGGAGCTCGGCGCCACCAAGACCGAGCTGGCCTCGGCCAAGGACAAGATCAAGGAACAGGAAGGCGTCATCGAGGCCAAGAACAACACCATCGTCGAGAAAGAAACCGCCATCCGCAACCTCGAGACGGAAAAGAGCGAGCTGATGACCAAGATCGAGGTCGTCAACAGCCAGGTACTTGAGCTCCAGGTCGAAAACGAGGAGCTGATGGACAAGAACGACGTCATCGAGTCCAAACTTGTCGACTACGAGGCCAGGCTCTTCCCCGAGCTGGCCAGGAAGGCCATTCCGAAGGGACACCAGGGCACCGTGACCTACGTCAATCCCGACTGGAATTTCCTGATCGTCAAGCTCGCCCCCACCAGCGTTAAAAGCACAATTCCCGACCTTGAATTCATGATATACCGTCTGGACAAGCTCGTCGGCAAGGTCCGCGTGCAAAGCGTGGTGGATAACCTGGCCGTGGCGGAAATACTGCCGGACTGGCAGCAGGTTATACCGCAAAATGGCGATGGCATTTTATATTAAATTTTGCGCTGCCGTCGCAGCCTGCTGCCTGCTGATGGGGATACAAGGCTGCGCTTCGACCAGCGACTCTTCCGATACTCCCTGGAACGTTCCCCAGCCCTGGGAGGGCGCTCCATCCATTCCGGGCAGCCCGTAACCGCCTGGCTTTAACAAGAAAGGAAACCTAATGAGCCGGAAATCACCGTGCGCGCGCGCCGCCTGTTCGTGCCAAAAGCTTGCCGTAAACGGCGGGCCCAAAGTCAGGGCCAAGCCCTGGCCGCCGAGAAAATTAATCGGCCGCGAGGAAAAAAAAGTCGTGGACGCCCTCTTTGACCGCGCCATAGCCTCCGGTAACGCCTTCGGCTACAACGGCCCGGACGAAAACGCGTTTTGCGAGCAGTTTGCCAAGTTCATGGGCGGCGGCTACGCCGACGCCGTCAATTCCGGAACGACCGCCGTCTACGTCGCCCTGCGCGCGCTGAATGTCGAGCCTTTCAGCGAAGTCATCGTGAGCCCCATCACCGACCCGGGCGGAATGATGCCGATTGTCATGCTCAACTGCATCCCCGTGGTGGCCGATACCGTCCCGGGCAGTTTCAACACCGGCCCGGAACAGATTGAAAAAATGATTTCGCCGCGCACCGGCGCGATCCTGGTCGCCCACCTGCTGGGCGAGCCGGCCGACATGCCCGGCATCATGCGCGTCGCCCGCAAGCACAAGATCCCCGTGGTGGAAGACTGCGCCCAGTCGCACATGGCCACCATCAACAACCGCATGGTCGGGACCTTCGGCCACGCCTCCGCCTTTTCCACCATGTTCGGCAAGCACTTCTGCACCGGCGGGCAGGGCGGGATGGTTTACACCCGCGACGAGGAAACCTACAAATGGGCCAGGCGCTGCTCCGACCGCGGCAAGCCCTTCGGCCTGCCGCCCGGCTCAACCAACTGCGTCGCCACGCTCAACTACAACCTGAACGACCTGGCCGCCGTGATCGGCAGCGTGCAGCTGAAAAAGCTCCCCGGCATCGTCGGGCGCCGCCGGTGCCTGGTAGAAATGATCCGCCGGGGCATCCGCGGCCTCAGGGCCGTGTCCTTCCCCGAAACGGTCACGGGAGCCAACCCCAGCTACTGGTTCCTGCGCCTCCGCTTCAACCCGGATGGTGTTTCCTGCAACAAGGAAACATACTGCAAGGCGCTCGCGGCCGAGGGCATGCCGGTCAACCCCAACTACAACCACCTGCCGCACACGCACGAGTGGTTCACAAAGCAGCGCGCATTCGGCGCCAGCCGCTTCCCCTGGTCCTCGTCGCTCTACAAGGGCGATCCAAGCCGGCAGTTCCCCTGCCCCAACGCCGTCAAGGCCATCGGGGATCATTTCCTTCTTTCGCTCTACGAGAGCTGGGGCAGGCAGGAGGCGGCCGACATAGTTAAAATATTCAGGAAAGTCGAAGAGGCCTTGAAATGAAAAGCAATAATGCCGGTAAAATCGAAAAAAAGGTCGCGCAGGCCTACCGCCTGGCGCGCGAGCAATACGCCCGCCTCGGGGTGAATACCGACAAGGCCCTCCAGCGCCTCGCCGAGGTCCGTGTTTCGCTCAACTGCTGGCAGGGCGACGACGTCGCCGGGTTCGAACCGCCGCGCGGCAACCTGGGCGGCGTGATGCCCATCGGCCAGTATCCCGGCAAGGCGCGCTCCGGCGAAGAGTTGCGCTCCGACCTGGAGCAGGCCCTGAAGCTCATCCCGGGCTGCCACCGCGTCAACCTCCACGCCATCTACGCCGAAACCGGCGGCAAGCTTGTCGAGCGCGACGCGCTTGAGCCGGCTCATTTTGCGCGCTGGATTTCCTGGGCCAAGTCGCTGAAGATCGGGCTCGATTTCAACGGGTCCTATTTCTCCCACCCGAACGCTGAGTCCGGCCGGACCCTTTCGCATCCCGACCGCGGCATACGCAATTTCTGGATCGGCCACGCCAAAGCCTGCCGCAAAATCGGCGCGGCCATGGGGCGCAGCCTGGGCAGAACCTGCACCACCAACATCTGGGTGCCGGATGGCTCCAAGGATATGCCCGCGGACCGCAAGACGCCGCGCGAGCTGTTGAAGCAGTCGCTGGACGCTATTTTCAGCGAAAAAATCAATCCAGCCCATTCCCTCGACGCGCTCGAGGGCAAGCTCTTCGGCCTGGGATCGGAATGCTACGTCGTGGGCTCATACGATTTCTACCTGGCCTACGCCGTGGCCAACCAAAAGCAGCTCTGCCTGGACACCGGCCACTTCCACCCCACCGAATCGGTGGCCGACAAGCTCTCGGCCGTGCTTTCCCAGCTCGACACGGTCCTGCTGCACGTGAGCCGCGGCGTGCGCTGGGACAGCGACCACGTCGTCACGCTCGGCGACGAGCTCAGGCTGCTGGGCGAGGAAATAGTGCGCGGCGACTACCTGGACCGCGTCTTCATCGGGCTCGATTTCTTCGATGCCAGCATCAACCGCGTGGCGGCCTGGGTCATTGGCGCGCGCTGCATGCAAAAGGCCATGCTGCTGGCCCTGCTCGAGCCGCGCGCGCTCCTGCGCGAAATTGAGAACAGCGGCGATTACACCAGCCGCCTGGCGCTCCTCGAGGAACTTAAATCAAAGCCTTTCGGCAGCGTCTGGGACTGGTACTGCCTGCAAAAGGGCGCGCCCACCGGCGAGCAGTGGATCAGGGAAGTCAAGCAGTACGAACACGATGTCCTGTCAAAAAGGCGCAGCTGATTTCACCGGATTGGATTATTCAGGTCATATATTGAGGCATACCACATGAAACCAATCGTTGTGTTCGGATTCGACATGGAGACCGATATCGGCAGCTGGACGCCTTTCTACGAGGGCCTCGTCAAGGGCACGCCCAGGATCCTCGCGGTGCTCGCGAAGCACAAAATCACGTCCACGTTCTTTTTCGTGGGCGACGCCGCCCGCCTTTACCCCAAAATCGTCCGCATGGTTGACCGGGCCGGCCACGAGGTGGGCTGCCACACGCTCTACCACGAAACCATCGGCGACGAGCTTTTCCCCATCCCCGGCATCAAGCCCATGCTGCCCGAGGAATGCCGCCACCGCATCGAGGTTGCCTCAAAAATAGTGAACAAGGTGCTTGGCAAAAAGACCACTTCTTTCCGCGCGCCGCGTTTGTGGGGCAGCACCGCCATGCTCAACGCACTCGAGGACCTGGGCTTCACCGCCGACGCCTCCTACCCCCTCTATTTCTACGAGAAGCGCCTCGTGCCTTACCACCCCAGCCGGAAAGACTGGACCAGGGAGGGCGACATGAAAATCCTTGAAATCCCGAATTTTGCCGATATGACCCTCAAAAGCAAGGACCCCTTCGGCCGCGACCGCGACCAGTGGCCGCTCTTCAGGACAAAAGGCGCCACCGCCCTCATGAAGCACATAGACAACATGCTCGCCTTTTACGAGCGCAAAAAGCTGCCGCCCGTCATTTGCTTTTACATGCACCCCTGGGAGTTCCACGAAATGCCCCAGGGCCTGATCCACTTCGGCGAGGGCGCGGTTTTGCCCGATCCCTTCATCATCAAAAACTGCGGCAAGGTGGCCGTGAAGGAGCTTGACAAGCTCATCTCCCTCTTAAAAAAGCGCGGCGCCGAGTTCCTCTCCTGCCGCGAATTAAGCAGGCGGTTTTAAGAATGAAGGCCGCATGTAGTTTCTGCGCTGGCGTTCTCCTTGCCTGCGCTTCCGCCCAGGCCCAGGCCCCCTCAACAAACGCGCTTCACGCCTCGCCCCGTGACCTGCGCCTCATCCTGCCCGCCGAAATCCAGGCCGTGCCGGGGCACGAGATCAACATCTATTTCGACAACATCGTCCTTACCCCCAACATCAACAATTACGCTTTCGATGTCACCTGCGAAAAGGGCGTCCAGCAATCCGAGCGCTGGACCTTCACGCCTAACCCTTCCAATGATATCGGCACGCACGATCTCCAAATCGCCGTATATGGCGCCGACAATGCCGTCCTGGCCACGGCTTCCACAAAAATCAGGGTCGTGTCGGCGGAAGCCGGAACGGGCAAGCCCCTGGCCTGCCTCATCATCGGCGACAGCCTGACCAGGGCCAGCGTGTATCCGGGCGAGTTCCTCAAGCTCTGCCAGTCAAACGGCAATCCAAAAGTCACCCTGGTCGGCACGCATCAGCCGAATAACAATCAGCCTGAAGTCCGGCACGAGGGATACGGCGGGTGGTCGGCCGAGCGCTTCGCCAAGTTCTACAACCCCACCAGCCCGCCGCCGGATGCGCCGGATTACATTCGATATCGCTCCAGCCCGTTCCTGTTTCCCGGCCCGGATGGCAAACCCGGACTGGATTTCAAAAGATACATCACCGAAAACAATACGGGGCAGGCCCCAGACATCATCACGATCTGCCTGGGCGTCAACGACAATTTTGCCGCGACGGATGATACCATTGAGGGAAGCATCAACGCCATGACGGCCAACCTGGATATGCTCATCGGCGAATTCAAGGCCGTAAGCGCCGGGATAAAGATCGGCCTGTTCCTCATCCCGCCCCCGGCCGCCTCCCAGGACGCCTTCGGCGCCAATTACAAGTGCGGTCAAACGCGCTGGCAATACCGCCGCAACCAGCACCGGGTGGTTGAAAGGATGTTTGTCAAATACGGGGGCCGTGAGAAAGAAAACATTTACCTCGTCCCGGCCTACGTCAACATTGACGCCGCGCGCAATTATCCGGCTCAATCCGCGCCGGCCAACTCGCGGAACACCAATGCCGTCCTCCGCCTCTGCAACGGGGTTCATCCCTCCGCCGAGGGCTACCGGCAGATGGCCGACTCGCTCTACTGCTGGGTCAAGGGAATCTGTGCCGGCAAATGACACGCCAGGGAATGATTAGCGGCGTTTAAAATCCCCGCCGGAAGTTGCCCTCGTGGCCAGGGATTTTTGCATCGCCTGACCGCAGCTTGCGCCAGGTATCGAGCAGTTCCTTTTCGGAATATTTCCTGTATATGAAATCCGCCCTCAGGTTCAAGGCGCCGGCTTCCGCCAGCTCTTCCAGGCGCCCCGCCAGGCAAAACGGCCGGGCATTCAGAACCACTGAGCGGCACTGGCGGCCCGCGACCCGGATCCTCGCGCCGCCGGATGAACCGAAAATCATGTTCCGCGCATGGCATTTTTCCGGCCAGCGGCATCCTTCCGACGAAAAAACGCAGGTTTCGGAAACCATGAGGGGCGTATCCTGGTAAACGATGACCGTGGCGCTTTCCGCAAATTCCGCCAGCAGCGCGCGCATGTTTTCAAGGCCATCCTCCGGCGAAAGCGTGAATCGGTCCAGCCCCAGGCTTTTAAGTTCCAGAGCCGCGGCGCGGTTCATGGCGTAAAAAGGCCAGTCCGCCGTTATATCAAGCTTGTTTTCATTGTCCCGGCCGGCCAGCAGCCCCAGTCCGCCCGGGCCCGGCACCTGCCACTTCCGCCATCCTTGCGCGATCAACTCTGACACCGCATGCGACAGTGATTCCATTTCCCATTCCCGGATGATAACCGGGATTGAGAGGCGCACGCGCTCCTTGCCGGCCGCGCCGGCCAATTTTTCAAGCCGGCTGCAAAGCCCGGACGGGTTTCCCGGCAAACATTCGATAATCGCCTCGTCAACATCGCACCAATCGCTTTTTTCAAATGCCTCCAGCAGATGGGGCTGGTCGGTCTTTATGGACCAGTTTTGTTTATGTAAACGATTTGATGTTTTTTCTTTTTGCCCAGCCAAATCCGACTTTATGTACTCGGCGTATTTTCGCGACAACGCATTAATTTGCTCCTGCAGCGCCGCGGCAATGTCGCGCCGGATGGCGTTGAGGCGGGAAATCGGCACAAACAGTTTGAGGGGATTGCTGAGCTTCAGGCTGCCCGTCTTCAGGTTCGTGTCGCCAAGTTTCCCGAAAGCCTGCCGGAAGGCCTCATCGATCTTCCCGGCGTTTTCCGCCGGCTCATTTTTTTCTTCGTAATGCCGTTTTGCCTCAACGCGGATATTTTCGCCGGTTGCGGCGGACAACACGGTTGCCGAGGCAATTGCTTCGCACCCGTTTTCATCCAGGCGCAGCTCAAAATCGGCCGCGTGGCGCTGCCGGTACTGGCCGGGTTTAGGCATGTGAAAGTCATAGCGCTGCTTGACCTTCTGGGATGACGCGCTGTAAATTACGGCCCCTTTTGGTATGAGCGGATGTCCGCGCGGAAGCTGGATTTCAACCTTCGCGCCCGCCGGGGCGGTAAAGACACGTTTCCGCCCCTCTCCGTCTCCGGCGCCCATGATATTGATGCCCTTGACCGCAAATCCGAAGGGGCGCGGCTGGCCGGCAATATCTATCTGCAATCCGTCATGCAGCTCCAGGGGCAGGTTAGTTTTGAATCTTAACGCATGGCCGCCCTGGTTTTTCACGATCTCCTCTGCCGTGCCCGCCGGCGACCCGCGGTGGCCCATGGTTTCAATATCGGTCACACCGCGGTTCCGGCGGCCCCTGATATATAATTCGGTCCAGGGCCGGCTGAAAATGGTCTGCACCTCGGCGGCTAACTCGCGCTCTTTATCAGGGCCAAGATTGCCGTCGATCAAATGCCGGTAAAAATTCACCGCGGCCGCCACGTAGAGCGGGCTTTTCATCCGCCCCTCGATTTTGAGCGCCGTTACCCCGATGCGCCGCAGCTCGGGAACGTATCCGGGCAATGCCAGGTCCTTCATGGAAAAAATAAAGCCGGCATCTTTACCGGATAAACTAGAACGGCGCGGCCACGCCTCTGGCGTGGTGAACAGGGACGCTTGCCCCGCGTTGTGCGGGGCCGCTGCCCTACCTTTTACTGAATTAATCGGCATTGGTAGGGCGAGGGCCTCCGGCCCCGCCGTATCTCTAAAATGTTTATACATTAATTTATTTTTGAATTCCGGCGATTCCGGCTCAAACCTTTCCCGGCAGGGATAGGCGCATTTGCCCCGGTTCCCGCTGCGGCCGCTGATGTGGGATGAAAACAGGCACAGGCCGCTGTAGGAATAACAAAGGGCGCCGTGGATGAACACTTCCGTTTCAATGCCCGAGCCGGATGCAATCCCGGCTATTTCCGCCAGGGTCAGCTCGCGGGCCAGGGTGACCCTTTTAACTCCCATTCTGCCGGCGGCCTCTGCCCCGGCCAAATTGTGGACCGCCATCTGGGTGCTGGCATGGATTTTAACCTGCGGAAAATAACGGCGAAGGATATGGAGGACTCCCATATCCTGGACAATGACCGCGTCGATCCCTATGGCGGCCGCATTGCCCAGGAGATCAACCAGGCCGCCCAGCTCGCTTTGCAGGACCAGCGTATTGATGGCCAAGTATATTTTGCGTTTTTTCGGCCGCGAGTGGGCGTATCCGGCGATGTCGTTCAGATCATCGAGCGAAAGGTTCGTGGCGGAAGCGCGCGCTGAAAATTTTTCCAGCCCGAGGTAGATCGCGTCGGCCCCGTAGTGCAGCGCGGCGTACCCGGCCTCGACGCTCCCGGCCGGCGCCAGGAGCTCGATATCCCCACCCATCTTTTCGTTTATGTTATTATTCATCTATGGTCGCAATTGCCGAACCTTAACCGTTTGGCATCGCGATGAAAAGCGAGAATATTATGCGTGGTAATGAGTGATAACAGAATGAGATGGAATATGCGTGGCGCATTTTGTTCGAAAAATCTCCGGCGATTCCGGCGTATCTGCGGCGTTATCGGGCTTACGCGTATACTTATACAGCGCTGCGCCCGACGCCTCCGCATATAACGCCTGACTAGCCGGATTTTTTCGAATCTGCCATAGGCGGAAACAAAATGCGCCACGCGGTTTACCTCGCGTCCTTCCCTTTGACTCGGCTCAGGACAGACACCCCCGGGCGCGATACCCACCCGCTTAAGCAACAAATTTGGTAACTTGAGCTTATCGTGGGGCAAATTCGGTATCCGTCCGCCGCAACGGACGGATTCGCAAAACAAGGCCACCCCGCTTCAGAGCGGAATAAGATTTGGATCCATAAAAACTTATAACACTTCTTACTCCGCACAATCCCGATGCTAAATCGGGTTGTGCGGATGGAGTCGCAGGGCGAATTTCGCTTCCCGCGCAAGCGGGATTTTAAAAAACAATGTTAGTCCAGATCAGATGCGGGTGCGCCGCGCGAAGCATCAGCCTCGTGGCTATGCGAGGGCGGGAAACCCGCAGATGATTTAGAATCACAGACGTTTTTTAAAACGAAATTCGCACTGCTATTAATCACCCGTGCAAGCGAGATAAACATCGCCTCAGATCCGGAAAATATTGCCGAGCTTGCGGCCGATGAGGCGGTTTATGCCCAGGATGGTAACGAACAGGAACGCCATCGCCCAGACGCCGAAAGCCGCCGCCAGGTAGCGCCCGTCGCCCAGGAGCTGGAACAGTTCATAGAGAGCCTTGGTGATCGGATAATGCACCTGCTTCTGGGCCAGCATGAGGGAGTCTGACACCTCCAGCATTGCAAAACTGAACGCCAGCAGCCCGCCCGCCAGCAGATTGGCGCCAATGAGCGGGAGCGTTATCTTCCACGTCACGCGCAGCGGCGAGCCCCCCACGCTCGCGCCGGCCTCCTCGAACGCCACCGGCATCTGCTGCAGCCCCGCCGAGGCCGCGCGCACCACGTAAGGCAGGCGGCGCACCGCGTAGGCGATGATAAGCAAAAGGGTCGGATTGTTGGCCGGATTTAAAAACGCAAAAATCGTCCCGGGCTGGCTCATGCCGATGTAGCCGAAGGCAATCACGATCCCCGGCACCGCCAGGGGCAGCATCGCGGCCGCATCCAGCCAGCCGCGCCAGCGCAGCTTTGTACGCTCAACCACGATCGCGATCATGAACCCGAGCGCGACATCAATCGCCGCCGCCAGGAGCGAGTAAACCAGGCTGTTGCGGATGCTCGGCACGATCAGTCCGTGGCCAAGGGCGTTGAGGTAATGGTCGAACGTGATTTTGGAGGGCAGAATTGTTTTATACCATGACAGGGTTATACTGGTTAGGATCACACCGATGTGCGGCAGGACCGCGAGGGTGAAAACCACGGAAAACAGCGCCAGCGCCGCCGCCAGGGCCAGGCCCTTAAGGGGCTTTGGGGTCCTCGACTGCGCCCCCTTCTGGAGCGCCACGTACTGCCAGCGCCGGAAGAGGAGCTTGCCCGCGCCGTAGATGAGCGCCACCGCCACCAGCATGATTGCCACCAGCGCGTACGGCAGAGGGTTGGAGCCGATGTCCTTCAAGCCGTCGAATATCTGCACGGCCGTCAGGCGGTTGAAGTCGAATATGAGCGGGGTGCCGAGCTCGGTGAAGGACCAGATGAAGACCAGCGCGCCGCCGGCGAATATGCCCGGCGCGATGAGCGGGATGGTAACGCGCCGGAAGCGCCCGAAGCCCGAAAGGCCCATGCTGGCCGCCGCCTCCTCCAGCGAGGGATCAACGTTGGAAAGGGCCGCCACGGCGTTCAAATAGAAAATGGGATACAGGTGCAAAGCCTCGGTCAAGGCCACCGCAAAGAACCTCCCCGAGCCCAGCCAGTCAACCGCCCCACCCCAGTCAAATAATCCGGCTTTGACCAGGACGGCGTTCAGCATGCCGTACTGGCCGAGGATCTGGCGGATGCCGATCGCCCCCACGAAAGGCGGCAGAATCATGGGAACCAGGATGAGCGCGCTGAAAAGGTTCTTGCCGGGAAAGGTCGAATAGGCCGCAAAGGCCGCCAGGGGCAGGCCGATGATGACGACTATGAGCGTGGTCAGGGAGGCCATGGCCGCCGAATTCAACAGGCCTTCCACGTAGACCGGGTTGAGCAGGGCCTCGCGCACTATGGCAAAGGTGAAGCGCCCGTCAAACACCACCGCGCCGCGCAATACCCAGATGAGCGGCCAGAAGAAAAAGAAAATGAAAAAGAGCGCCGTGACAAGCGCAACAAATACTGCCTGGTATTGTTTCATCCTTCGTATCTCGTATTTCGTGAAGCGTATCTCGTAAAAACCATATGCAAGCGATTCATTTCCGTCATTCCCGGGACACCCGCTGCGGGTGGAACCGGGAATCCAAACTCTTTACCGCATCATAGTTCTGAGTAACTGAAATTTACTGGATTCCCGCTTTCCGCCGTCGCTCATGGAGCTATGGCGGACAAGCCGCGGGAATGACAGAGTCGCGAAACGGACAAAAAGATTATCTGTTATTTTCCATCCTGGCAAACGCTTCCGCCTTGCGGTACCGGTCCCGGAAAAATTCCGTCCACTCGCGCATAAGCCTGGCTTCCGCAAGCTTGTCGGTCATCGCCTTGGCGCTTTGATCGAGCGCGGGCCCGTATTCTGTCCCCGGCGGCAGCGCCGTAAAAACGGCCATCGCCCCCGGGCACGCCTCCGGGCCGCCGGCGTCGTTGATCGCCTTCCACGCCCGGCGCAATTCCCCGTGCGGCTCGATGCACATGGCCTTTACAATGGCGCGGATAACGCCGAAATAACGCCCGGTCCAGGCCGGCTGGTATGTGAATTTACCGGCGTTTTCGTAGGGCAGCGCCTCGGGGTCGGACATGTTTTCAAAGTATTTTGGCGCGTACAAGTCGCGCCGGATGGGCAGGCGGCGCAGGGCGTACTTGGACGGCCCGCCCGGGCGCCCGACGCGCGTGTTCCAGATGAGCTGGCCTTCAACGCTAAGGCAAAAATCAACGAACTGTTCCGCCAGCGCCCGGTTCGGCGCGCCACGCAGGATGCTGATGGGATCCACCGACACCGAGGATCCTCCCCGGGGCATGACGTAATGCATCCTTTTCGAGCCCTCGTTGCGTTCAACGGTTTCGCTTTCAAAACGCCCGTAGAAATCAATGCACATGCCGGCGGCGGCGTTGCCCTGGGCGACATCCACGGTTACCTTGCCGGCCGCGTCGGTGAAATACCTGGCGTTCGCACCGATTGTCCGGACAAGGCCCAAGGCGCGCCGCCAGCCCTCCGCCAGATCGGCTTTTCCAGCGCTTTCAGCGCTTTTACCGGCGGTCTTGAGATATGCAAACATCTGCTCCTGGATAAGCATTTCAAAGGCCTTGTTGATGGATCCGCTCTTGGTGGGATCAGCCAAAGCCAGATGACCGTAAAAACTGAAATCGGCCAGGTCTTCCCACGCGCGCGGAGGATTAAGATGGCGCAGCATGCCATGCGAAGCGCCTGGCAGGGATGCTTGCCCCGTTTCCAACGGGGCCGCAGCCTTGCTTTCACGCTTTTCCCCTGAATCAATCCGGACTGGTACAGCGTGGGCCTCCGGCCCCGCCTCCGAAGCAGCTTTCATGGTCTTGAAAAAATCCTCGTTGTAGCAGATGCCGAAGCTGCTGAGGCAGCAGCCGTACCAGCGGTCTTCGGGATCGTAAAATTTCTCGCCGGAAAATACGGGCGGGATAACCGCCTCATTCAGCAGCTCCGGGTGGCGCGCGCGCACCCCGCAGGGGACAGAATGGCCTTTTTTGGCCTGGAGGGAGTGGTCATATTCGCCGCCGCCGAAAAATATATCGATCCCGATCCCGGCCAACCCGGCCCTGTCCGCGGCTTGGAAGGAACTATCCAGGTAGCGGGCAATTTCGGCCGTGCCGCCGATGTTGCGCCAGTCGATCGCGGCGGGCTCCGCGCCGCGGCCGGCCAGCCACCGCCCGAAAGCCTGCTCAAACTCAAACTGCACGGCCTCGTTGTGCGGGCTGACGATCACCAGCGGCCTTCTGCTGCCGGCCCCTTCTTCCTTCGCCGGGCGGAGCAGGAAAGGCACGGCCAGCAGCAGGATCAGCGCAAGGATATAAAATGAATCGGATGGCCTTATGGTTCTCATTCTGGCAATCTCTATCTCTACTTTTTCTGACGCATGGAACCCACCCCTCCTTCGGCACCCCTCCTGGGTAGGGGAAACAGAAATTGATCCCCTCCCGGGAGGGGTCCGCAAAGCGGGAGGTGGGTCGTTTTGACAAGATCCATTGACTTCAACAAATCAATACCCGCACAACAACCAATTCGGCCCAACCGCCCCGCTTCATTTTGCTTCCGCCTGAGGCCGCGCGGAGGCCAGCAGGAGCATCGGCCCCACGAAAAACGCCTTGCCGATGAAATAGAGGCCTATGCCGACGGAGACTGCGTCGTTGCCGCGGTCTAAGCCGGTTTTGGTCAGGATCCACATCCCCGCCGCAAGGCAAAGGACAAAAGAAACAACCGCCGCCGCCATGCCTGTTTTTTGAATGATGGAAAGCATCTTCCGCCTCCTTCCTTTTTTATGGCCCAACAAGCAGGTCCGGTTTTGTCCCGGCGCTGCGATCAGGATTTCAAACCCAGCTCCCTCAACACAACCTTGGCGGCGCGCTCTTCCGCGCCGGGCTCGCCGAGCAGCTTGCGCACAGTGTCGAGCTCCCCGATCATTTCGCTCCGCGTCTTACCTTCGCTTAAAAGCGGTTCAATCGCCCGCGCCAGGTTGTCCGGCGTGGCGGCTTGCTGGATAAATTCCGGGCAGATCCCCTTCCCGGCCACAATGTTGACCATGCCGAGGAAAGGCACCCGGATGAGCAGGCGGCCGGCCAGGTATGTCAGCAGGCGCACGCGGTAGACCACCACCATCGGGCAGCGCATCAGCGCCGTTTCGACGGTTGCCGTACCGGAACACACCCAGGCCGCTGCGGCCTGCCGCAAAATCTGCCGGGTTTGACCCTCGATAACCGCGCATTGCCCGCTCATCTTCATTTCCGCTAAAACCTGATTGATCCGCCCCTCGGCTTCGGGCGAGGCGGCCGCGATGATGAAGCCGGCCGAATTTATTTTTTTCCTGAGCTCAGCCGCGGCCTTGAGCATGACCGGCAGGATAAGATCAATCTCCTGCCGGCGGCTGCCGGGCAGGATGGCCACGTGCGCGCCACCGGCCCAGGGAAGCTCGGGCGGGGATTCCGCACACGCCGCAGCAGCCGGGGCAATCAGGGGATGGCCGACAAACTCCACCTTCAGACTGGTATTCTTGAAAACATCGGCTTCGAACGGAAAGATGGAAATCAGGCAGTCCACGTTCCGGGCCATGAATGGAATCCGGCCCCGGTTCCAGGCCCATACCTGGGGGCAGATGTAATAAATGACCTTGATCCCGAGCTTGTGCGCTTCGGCCGCCAGACGCAGGTTGAAGCCGGGATAGTCCACGAGCAGGACGGCATCCGGCCGGCGCGCGCGCATGAGCGCAACCGTCGCCCTGAATGTTTTCCGGAAAAAGAAATATTTGCGCAGGACCTCGCTCAGGCCCAGGACCGCCATTTCGCGCGCGGGGACGGTTATTTCCATTCCGGCCTTTTCGAGCGCGTCGCCGCCGATGCCGAAAAAAACGACGTTTTTATCACGCCGGTGCACCGCCCGGAGGAGCCCGGCGGCATGCATGTCGCCGGATATTTCGCCGGCAACGATCATGACCGATTTTTTGTTCATGCCAAGGTTTTGCCCGCTAAACATGCTAAATCAGACGGTACGTCACGGGTATCGTACTTTACCTTTTGTAACTGCGAACGCAAGCACACCAGCGATTAACAGCAAGCCTCTTCCGTCAATCGGTTGGCATGGTCAATAAAATAAAGAGAGAGCGAAAGCAGCCGATACGAGATTCTGGTCCCATCGTGCATGGTATCGGCAACGTCCAGCAGAGAAGGCTTATCCGTGTTGAAGCGGAGAGCCAGTTTGGTCTTTTTCTCTGCCATGAACTGCCAGATTGACCGTAATGTCCCCGTCTTTCCCGCTTTCACTTCCACGGGCACAATTTGTCCGTTTCGCGCTATCACATAGTCCACCTCCGCCGCGGAGGTGGGTTTTTCCCGTGCCCAGTAATACAACTCCGGAACCTCCCAGCAGGGCCGCGCATACAGCAGATGTTGCCCCACCACCTGTTCAGCGACAGCGCCGGCATTTACCAGCATCAGATCCTGCTCGCGCTCCACGGCATCGGCTCCCAAACCACACGCGCGCAGGAGCAAGCCGGCATCCAGAAACAGCACTTTGAATGACTCGTCCTTCGCCCCCGCACCCAACGGCAGCCCGGAACACGCGGACCTGCGGACCCGGTAGACCAGTCGCGCAAGTTCCAGCAGATGGAGACAACGGCCAATCTCCCGCGCCGATTCATCACGGGATATATTCACATATTTGCACTTCCGCCCCACCAGAGACGGAAGCCGGTTAAAAACCTTCAACATGCGTTCATGGTTGACCTTCCTGCCATACCTGGCAAAATCGTCGCGAAGCGTTCCGAGAATCGTTTCCTTGATGCGGTCGGCCTCCAAAATAGATTGGGTGCGCGTATATGTATCCACCGCCTCGGGCATGCCGCCCAGCGCCAAGAAAGTCCGGAAAAGCCTTGAGAGTGTTTCGTGCGCCGAATCGGGGACCTGGTCCCGGCTCCCGAACGCCAAAAGGAAATCATTCCATCGTTCGTTTCCCGTGGCATCAAGGAATTCACCGAAAGTCATCGGCCCGAGATACAGGTACTCGATGCGTCCAACCGGCATCGAAAATGAATGCTCCTCCAAGACAAAATCCAGAAGCGAACCCGCGGCGATCACATGCAGCTCCGGCATTTCCTCGTAAAAATACCGGAGTCGGGCAAAGAGTTCCGGAACTGCCTGGATCTCATCAAAGAATATCAGGCTCTGCCCCGGGATCAGACGTTGTCCATACTCCAATTCAATCAGCTGGAGCATCCTCGCCGGCGATTCATGGACAACGCGGCGCAAAAACTCACGGTCCCTTTCTGCATTGATTGTGAGTCGGCTGGCAAATTCGCGCTTGGCAAAATCTTCCACCAGGTAAGACTTGCCAACCTGGCGGGCGCCTCTAATGACCAGAGGCTTCCGCCTATCACGCTTCTTCCATTCCGACAAGTATGTATATGCTGTTCTTTTCACGCGTGCGCCTAATAGGGGGTTATTTGTGATATATAACGCATATTATTAATGGTTATTCAAGCAAAATCGTGTCCCAATCAGGCGTGCAATGGTTGACTTACCGGTGTTGAGAAAATGGTTGGCGCTTGCCGCTTCTTCGACCGTATTAAACACCGGGCTTGGCAAAGCGTCTTAACGAGGGAGAGGACTTGACCGCTTTTGCTCCTGCCAGCTGAAAGGCAAAGTCATCTTGCCGCCAGCGGCTTCCAGTTCATCCACAAACGATTTGACCAGGATGCGTATCAGGGCAGACTTGGTCAACCCCAGGCGATCCGCTGCTCGGTCCAGCCTACGGCTCAGATCGGTATCCAGCCTGATCGGCAATGACGCTTCTTTCTTCATGTTTCTTTTGGACCTGGTCTTGTTTTGGGATAACTTTCCGTCAAGGCGACATATTTACTCAATTCAAGATAGCCGAATCCTTGCACCTTTGAAAGCGAAATATTTGGCGTTATTTGGCGTTATTTTGGTTGACAGAACAGATGTATTGCTCTACATTGTAGTGCAGAATGAAAGCCCCAACAATAATTGTAGCGGCTAAAATTAATGAGACCATTTTTTAAAGAAAACTAGGTAACACTTTTCCGTTCACGGTGACGGTGATCAGGTCATGA
>Ga0172380_10002132_pt1 | contig 31861 bp, 27 predicted proteins | sample Leawe162metaG_FD_119747 | JGI IMG/M metagenome (GOLD analysis project Ga0172380, IMG submission 119747) | Leachate microbial communities from a municipal landfill in Southern Ontario, Canada - Leachate well 162 metaG | ecosystem: Engineered > Solid waste > Landfill > Unclassified | place... | reverse complement strand
GCGTAAGAATAGTCGTCTGCGACTATATTTTGCTCTACCTATTTTACGAGGTTGGTAGAAACCTCGGCATGCAACCTGAGCTTACATATCCCCGTCGAACCCGTTTCGCCCCCCTGTTTGAATTAACATTGAAAATTGACTACTGGTGTCTTCACCAAAAAAACTCACCACAAGCAAGTGCTTCGACAGGCTCAGGGCGAACGGAAATTCGATGCATTACGACGATATCCGTTCGCCCTGAGCCCTGTCGAAGGGCTCTTTTTTTAAGAGCTTACAACACGAACACTCTATCTGTATTTTAGCATGGCCCGATCAATCTCGCGGTCCGTATCTTTCTTCTTGAGCGATTCCCGCTTGTCGTAGAGCTTCTTGCCCTTGGCCAGACCGATAACAACCTTGGCCTTGCCCCGCTCGTTGAAATATATCTTGAGGGGAATCAGAGAATACCCTCTTTCCTGGGTCTTGCCAATGAGCTTGAGGATCTCCCGCTTCTTGAGCAGCAACTTGCGCTCTCGCAGAGGATCCGGCGCATCGTAGGTGGCGTGGCTGTATGGTGAGATATGCACATGCAGGAGAAAAACCTCTTCGCTCTTGATCCTGGCATAGCCGTCGCGCAGATTGGCCTTTCCGGCCCGGAGAGACTTCACCTCCGAGCCCAACAACTGCAGGCCTGCCTCGATCTCCGACTCGATGGTATAATCGTGATAAGCCTTTTTATTGGTGCAGACAACCTTGCCAGCCACATGTTCACCCGCGGGCCCATGCCCGCAAAACTTCAAGAAAAAAACCCTTGCTCCAGGGGAACAAGGGGATCGAGTCAACACTATAATACATCCCGCCCAAAAAAGCCAGGGGCCAGGCTAATCCGCCCCGGTTACGCGCAAGGCCTCCTCCGGGGTGGTGACCCCGCTTTTCACCTTGCGCCAGGCATCCTCCTTGAGCGTGGTCATGCCTTCCTCGATCGCGGTCTGCCGGATCTCGGTTTCCGAGCTCCCACCGCTGATCTGCTTGCGGATCCTGTCGCTCATCTCGAAGATCTCGAAAATCCCGCTCCGGCCAAGGTAGCCGGTAGCCCGGCATTGCTGACACCCCTTGCCCCGCCGCAGTTCGATCTCCCCTTCTTCCGTCACCGGCAAGCCGAAGCCGCGCAGATCGTCAGCGGACATGCGGTAGGTTTCGCTGCAATGGGGGCAGATCCGCCGCACCAGACGCTGGGCCATGGCCCCCAGCAGGGTCGAGCCGATCATGAAGGGCTGCACCCCCAGATCCAGCAACCGGCTGATGGAGGCAACGGCATCGTTGGTATGCAGGGTGGAAAAGACCAGGTGCCCGGTGAGCGCCGCCTGCACGGCATTCACGGCGGTATCCAGATCGCGGATCTCGCCGATCATGATGATGTCCGGATCCTGGCGCAGGATATTGCGCAGGATGGTGGAAAAGGTCACATCCAGCAGCGGCTGCACCGGGATCTGGTTGAACTCCTCGTGCACCATCTCCACCGGATCCTCCACGGTGACCACGTTCTTTTCGGGCGTGGCGATCTGCTTGAGGGTCGAATAGAGGGTGGTGGACTTGCCGCTGCCCGTTGGCCCGGTAACGAGAAAGATGCCGTGCGGCGCGGACATAAAACTCTTGTACACCTGGAGATCACGCGCTGAAAAGCCGATCTTGTCCACATCCTGAAACAGGATATCCGGATCAAGAATTCGCAGCACCGCCTTTTCACCAAAGGCCACCGGCACGGTGGAGACCCGGATCTCCGCCTCCTGGCCGGAACGATCCACCTTGATCCGGCCGTCCTGGGGCCGCCGTTTCTCGGCAATGTCCAGCCGGGCAAGGGATTTGATCCGCGAGACCACTGCGGCATGGACCACCTTGGGTAGCTTGTAGATGGTATGCAGCACCCCGTCGATGCGCAACCGGACCAGGCTCTGCTCCCGCTTGGGCTCGATATGGATATCGCTGGCCCGCTGCTCAAAGGCGTAGTTGAACATATGATCCACCGCCGAGGTCACGTGCTGGTCCGACGAAGCCGCCTCCTCGGTGGAGGAGATACGCACATACTGCTCGAGATTGCCCAGATCCACCAGGGGCCGGGCCAGGTGGGTTTCCGCTGCGGTGATGGAGGACTGGAAGCCGAAGAACTCAGCCAGGGTCTTGCGGATGTCGCTCTTGGTGGCCAGATAGGGCTTGACCGAGAGCTGGTTGGCCCGCTCGATCTCGGCCAGCACGATTTTATTGTCCGGATTGCAGATGGCAACCTCAAGCACCCCGTTGGCAATGGAAAACGGCAGCAGCAGGTGCCTGAAGGCAAAGGTGCGGGGGATGGTCTTGGTAACCGTCTTCAAATCCAGCTCAAGGGGGTCGAGCTTTTTAAAGGGCAGCCCCAGATCCTTGGCCACGGCGCGAAAAATCAGCTCCTCGGTGAGAAGCTGCCCTTTTTTCCCGGGCAGTTCCAGATTCAACGAAACGATGATATCAACAAAGCTCAGGCTTTCGTCCCGCTCGCTGCCGGTGTCGGTCTTGCGCCGGGCGCTGTGCTGCCGGAGCAGAAGCTGACGCTGCTGCGCCTTACGGTTCTCGATAAAAGAGCGCTGCTCGACAGTGATAAGTCCCGCGTTGCACAATAATGCCAGAATATAATTTTCGTCGTTAAAATGTTTCAAGCAGTATCCGTGTGATAATAGGGCTATTCGCCTTGATACGGTGCATATTCCCAGATACGGATAGCTTCGCGCCTGGCATCCAGTTCATAGGTGATATTCGCCCCGACGGAGAGGAGTCTGCGGCAGTCGGTCGGAGCGCCGGCCGCGGTGTAGCATTCCACGGCTGGAGACAAGATCAGGCCGTGGTCATCAACCACAATCCCTTGCTCGGAAACACCGTCAACCCTGGCGTTGTGAACAACCTGGTTTCCGTGCGCGACATGAACGCCCAGGCCGCAGAACACAAGAAAGGCAATGCATATGATTGGGGTGCGCATGGTTTCCTCCTGAATATTTCGATCTTTCCCTTGGTGGGGCGAAAGCATGTGCCCCAACGCCCTCCGTCAAGAAACTCTCGGGCTGCAACGAACGTCCCAGCTACAATCCTTTTTTTCGTTACAGCCCTGCATTCCGGTCAGTGTATACATCACACCGTGTTACTTACGGCATTTCCTGCCAAACCACCACACCGGTTCTTGGCAATCTGCCCACGAGCGGGGCGGCGCCGCCACCTGTTCCAACATCGCCACCACCTGGTACAGCCTCGCTTCCGCCACCTGTTTCAAAATACAACAGGCTCGTGCCACTGTCGCTATCCTTGACACGCCCTGGCCGGAAGACCCGACGGTCGAACTTGACCCCGGTGACGGGCACCTTTTTACCATTTATTATCTTATAGTCATCCGCCGAGACCTTCTGATCACGATTGATATCCCAAACAACATCATCCGGTGGGCCGCCAGTGGCTGCATCCATGGCCAGGATCCACGAGTATCCTTCCGCGCTGCACATGGTTGCTTGCGGAACATGCGAAATTATCTCGACGTTGCCGGAAAGAATGGCCGGGTCGACCGCAATCCGTTCCCCGACGTCCGGCAGGTCAAAATACCATCCCAGGTACACGGGAAGTTCGGAAGGAATGAGTTCGGTAATATCGGTTTCCGGGTCGTCCGGGCATGGCCCGGGATCTTTGTTCTGCCCCGCAACCAAATCCGTGCCAGTGCAGTAATAGTAGGGATGAACCACACAGGTATCGGACGTTGCGGTGTAGGGGGCAATGCATCCTTCGCTGGCGAGCCATTTGCATTTATTCTGGTCTGTTACCCACGCATCCGTACCCCATACCGCAGTAGATGGGCACTCCTTCATGGTATCGCTCATCACCCGGAAGGCGCTATAATAATCCGCCGCGAGCTCCGACGGCTGAGTGACATTGATGATCCACGGACGACTCACGCTGATATAGTTGCTGTTCGTCCTGGTATCGCTTGTTGCCGTCGGGGTGGTGACGGTCAGGCTGACGGTAAAATCTCCCTCGGCCGTGTAGGTATGGCTGGGGTTGCTTGCCGTGCTGGTTGACCCGTCGCCGAAATCCCACAGATAGGTTGCCCCGTCAAGAGCACCCTTCGAGAGGTTGCTGAATGTTGCCGTTGCGCCACTGGCGCCACCGGTGACGGCGCCTTCAAAATAGGCCAGAATTTCTTCGCCTGCGCTCAGGGCCGGGTTATCGTTAAGATCCGTGGCGATACTGACAAGGTAGTCATGGATCACGGTGACGGTGGAAGTACTTGCACTGCTCAGCACCGGGAGAGGAGCCGTCCTGGTAACGGTCAGGGTCACGGTATAGGTGCCCGAAGCGGTATAGATATGGCTGGGGTTTGTCGCGGTGCTGGTTCCTCCGTCACCAAAATCCCAACTCCGTGTAGAGATGGTCCCGAAAGAGTCGTCGGTGAAAACCACCTCGCCTGGCACGGAGACTCCGGTGGGGGAGGCGGTGAACTTCGCGATTAGCTCTGCTCCGGAGTATACTACAGTCTGCCGGGCCAGCGTGTAGCCGATGGGCTGATTGCTCAACCTGCCGGTGGATGGCGAATGGAAACGGCCGAGGTACTCGAAGTCATCTCCATCGTCTCCGTAATCCCAGATGCCGTACACGCTCTGCTGGCTCGTATCCGAGAGATCGCTCAGGCCAAGATACCGGCCCGTGCCGAAGATAACCATGTAGCCGGGATTTTTGGTGGAAACACCATGCCCGCTGCTGACATACATTTTCGGACTCGGCGCATACATGACGTCAACCTCCGAAGTAATCGGCTGGCCAGGGGACGGCGTCCTGAAGACCGGCTCCGGCATGCCTCCGTTCTGGTAGGCCACGGACCAATTCGCCGGGTCGTTCGAGGTGAGATCGAACTTCCAGAGATTACCCTTCAGGTCGCCGGCATAGGCATAATCCTCGCGCAGATCGCCGTTCACGTCCACCAGGGTCACGGAGGACAGTCCATTGTCCGGGCCGGTTTGGGTGTCGATTTTCCTGACGACCTCGCCGGTAAGCGGGTTAAGTGCATACAACACGGCACTGCCGTCCGGGCTGCTGTAGCCATTGCCGAAGAACACCATATACCCTTCAATGGGTTGCCCGCTGTTCACGCTGCGATTGTTGGTCTTGCGCAAGTAGGGCCTGCTGTAGCCGTATCCGAGATCGAGATCCGGCGAGGAGCAGGAAGCGCCGGAATATTCCCATTTGACCATGGCGGCAAGCAGGTTTTCCTTATCGGCGGCGGAAGCGGCGCTTTTGATGGCGGTAATCTTGTCAGGCGTGACATCCAGGCAGTAATATCCCTTGCCGCCTTTCAACAGGCCGCCGAGCAGATAGGATGTTCCCTTCACGGTTTTAACGGTCGGAGAGCCATTGACAAAGAATTTGTGGGTGTAGGTGGGCTGGGTGAGACTGACGAGGTTGCTGAACACCAGATTGGGGACATAGGCAAAGACCTCATCGCCCGTGTTGGCGTCAAAGGCATGCAGCATGCCATCGTTGGCTCCGACGTACAGCATATCGTCACTGGTCGTCGTGGTAGTATTTTCTTCAAAAACCGCCATGGAATTAACGATGTCGCCCAAACGCCAGATGCGGTTCCGGAGAGCTCCTCCATATTGCACTTCCTGGGAACTGTCTCCACGGAGATAATTCAGTCGGATTTCTTCGTTGTTCAGGGCGGACTTTTGCTCGGCGGAGAGAGACGCCCAGCGGAATGGGATGCCCGCAGCCCCGCTGAATGTGGCAATGGCCCGGTTCGTGTATCCAGTGCCGGAGCCGCTGTCCAACAAAGTTTTAAGATTCTGGCGGGCGGACCACACCGACGTGCCCACCCTCTTGGTCACAGGGTCGATGCTGTATGCCATCACGTTGCCGGACCAGTCAGTGGGGAGATAGGTCGTTTCATACAGACGCGTTTCCGTGGTGAGATCCCCGCTCAACCCCTCGCTGTTCAGCGCCAGCGAAGCCTCGGAGCCAACCCTGTTGGAAATGCCGCCCACCATGGCAAGCAGCCCGTCCACCAGTTCCTGGGGATTACTGGCGCTGACAAAATCACCGCGACCGTTAACGGCGGCATGCCACATGTCGTCGATTTTCCGCTGGGAGCTGGTGGCGGGGTCGGGCCAGACCGGATATTGACCACTTGTGTTTTTGAAATTGTTGCTGGCAGGGTAGTCATCGGGGTTGAGGGTGCCGACCACGCCCAAGGCCACGGTGTAGGTCACCATGTGTTGCCAGGTGGCGTTGTCGTACGTGCTTGGGGCGGCAATCCTGTTTTCGACGGTGTCGGCCAAGTCGTTTTCGTAGTACAGCATGGCCACATCCGCAAGGGTGTTCGAATAACCATCCGCAAACGGAGCGCCGTTATTACCGTCAACGTTGCCTGGGCTCGGAGGCGAAGGATCGTTATAATACCCGTCCGTCATGAGAATGGTGAAATTCTGCTGGCAGGCGCCGCCATTGGCCTGCGAGGCAATTGGCGACGCATAGCCCGCAATGGTGCCTGATACAAGTGAGTCGTCCTTGTCGAAATATCGGCCCGCGTAGTTGAGCCCCGTCCGGAGAGGGGTGCCGTTTGCCTGCAACCGCAGGGCGTACAAGGTGTTCAGCAGAGCAGTGGTACTATCGCTGGCCCCCACATGAACATCCTGCACCGGCTGGATAATGCGGTTGTTGATGGAGTAAATTCCCACCCGTATTTCACTGAGCTGGCTGATTACCCTGGCGATGGAGGCCGTGGCTGCCAATTCACGACGCCGGTAAAAGGAGTACCAGTTGGCGAAATTCTGTCGCTCCACCGTGTAGGCGTCCGCGGCGGTGGGCACGGCGTAGGTGCGCACGGTAGCCGGAACCGAAGCGGCCGCCACGGAAATCAACTCGCCGTTCTCCACGTTATCGTCGCTGTCGAGATCGTTGAACCGGTAGTAGGCGATGGGATTGGTGAGATTGACCAGATAGATATCTTCCCCCGCATCGCGCGTACCGTCGCTGTCAAGGTCGTTCCAGGTATAGTAATGGGCGTTGATGATATTGATCATGCTCCCAGCCCCGGTGGGTAGAAACCGAACCGCATCGGCCAGGGTGCGGGTTTGGTTGCCGGATCTGGTCAGCTTCACCGAGGCGATACCTCCAGTGAAGGTTTTGCTTCCCAGAGACATCCAGGTATTGGCATTGTATCTCTGGCTGAGTACGGCAGTTGCGCCAAGCTTGACCCCTCCATCGAAAACCTCATATTGGGCAAGCCTGTCCCGGTTCGTCGAACTGCCGGCATTGGGCCAGCGGGCATACACCTCGTAGGTGCCCGCCGGCAAGGGGGCCGGGGTGGTCCAACGTGCCCAGCTTCCCGCCACTCCGGTGGAATAATAATAATTGCCGCCATAGGGGGAGCCGTCGGTGCCCACCTGGCCCGGGCTGAAGTGGGAACCATCAACGTAGGTGTAGCCACCAGCCACGACGTTGTCCAGGATGACTTCGCCCACAACTCCGCTGTTTATCGAGCGATACACATTATCCAGGTTAAACGTCTGGGTATCCACGGTGGAGGTGGGATGTGAGCGGGGGGTGTTGGGGTTGGCGTTGGCTTGGTTCACCCAGGGGAGATAGGCCTGCTTGGGATTGTAGTACAACTTGTTGTAGCCGGACCATTGCGACTTGTACAAGCCCCTGCTTGTGGAGGGCAGGATGCCGCTGTACAGGTTATCCCCGGGATTATCAAACACGTAATAGTAGTTGTTGAAGGTCCCATCACTCTCCGTGGTCAGGAACTCCCAGTCCATACTGCCCGAGTCGTCGAGGACAAACAGCAGGTTGGGCGTTGCTTGGGGAATCTGACTGGCCAGCGGTGCGTCGGAGATGTCGAGATTGCCTCCGGTCGCCTCGAAGAAAGGCACCAGCTTGATGGCGTCCGCCATGGCAAGATTGCCGACCGCGGCGGTATGGCTGAGCATGATTTTATTACCAAGGGCCGGATCAAGACAGTAGACACCCAGAAAATTTCCGGAAGCTGCGGAGTTGTTGCCAAACAGCAAGGCTGTGTCGAGAAGTTGCTGGTTAACGGTTTTGCTGGTTATGGCGGTGGCGTGGTGGATGTTGAAGGTTACGCTGGTGCCGTTGGAGGTCGAGGTTGGCCAGTTTGCCCATACCGCGTAAAGCCCGGAAGGCAGAGTCGCGGGCAGCGCCCACGTGGCGGTCACCGCTCCGACGCCGGAGGCACGATGATTGCCGCCGTATGATTCGCTGTCGGTGACGGTACTCCAGGTGCCGGTGACGGAAAAGGTCGGGCTGGTGTTGTCGATGTAGGTCGGGCTCGCCCAGGCATGGCCGGCGGTGAACAAACAGAGGGTGACTACCCATGCGGCAAGCATGAAAAAATGTGACTCTGAGCGGGTGGCGGTAAGGGCATGCAATTTCATGGGAGCCTCCTTGCCTGGGGCAGGCGGGTCGAGATGGTTTTTGAATTTGGCGCTTTTTGTCCACAAAGGCGCCGTCGGGATCGTGACGGCCGACAATGCGACAGGACACAAATGTGTGGCGACTACTCCTCTTCCTCAAATGCTTTGCGATAATCAAGCCGAATGGTCAGATCCGAGTTGTTTGCCTGTGATTGCCCGTAAATAAAATATTGATGTATTTTTGAGCTTGACGATTTCAAGGATTCTTCCGCCGGGATTCCCATGTAAACGACCATGTAGCGCTCGTTGAGATTGGCCAACGGGCTCCCCACGGTGGTCGACCAAATCGGTTGGACGGTGCGGGAGGTGCCATCGGTGGGTTCATTCCATTCGGGACTGTTTTTGACGTCCTGCGTGGTGGGAAGGGGATCTGTCCCCGTTGCCGCGGTCGGAAGCGGCTCCGCCACTAATTCCTGTCTTGTGACAAGGCCGGGGAGATTTGCCGCTGTGGTGGTAAAATCCGCGATGCTCATCTGCACACCTGTTGCCATTTCGCACACCTCAGCCGCCTCCATCGATGTGCTTTCGGCTTGATAGAAATTTGATTTATAGATGCGTTCCACCCCGACGATCATGCTTTCGGTGGTGCTCATCTGGGAGGCGAAAATCCCCATCACCAGAACGAGCAGCATGGTGACCATGGCGAACACCAGCACGAATCCTTCCTGGCCGAGGGGATACATGAATACCCCTGTGTTTCGTGGAGCCATTTCTTGCGTTTTCTGGATCATTTTGACACCGTCGCTGATCGTATTCCGGTAAAATTCACCTGTCTCGGGAAGCCCAGGATGCCGGTCCAAGTCACGATGACATTGACCTGCTGGAGTGTGTTTGTCGGCGGGTTCAAGCTGGCCACGTTAATGTACATGGTGTACGGTGTTCCCGGTTGAGCCGGACTGGCATCGGCGGTAGCGGCGGTGCTGGCATTCAACCCCGCAACCCCTAGGGTACCTGCATCAACCGGAACTCCGGCGGCTGTCCACGGTGTGGCAATCAGGGTTTCCAGCTGATCGGAGGCCAGGGCCATTGCGCCGTTTAATTCCGAGGAGCCGGCGTTCCCCTGGATAGCGCCTATTTGCATGCCGGACGCCGCCAGTATCCCCACAGAAAGGATGAGGATGGCAATCAGAACTTCGACGATGGAAAACCCCTTGTTGTTGCTGATCATGGCGCCACCTTGATTTTCTAGGACCAGAGATTCCGGCACAGCACCGAACTCCGATGCTGGCGGCGGCGAAAGTTGTCCCCCTGCGCGGGGAGGACCACGGTACCTTGAAGGTTGCTATATACGATATTATTGACAAAACGCTGATCCGTCGCCTCCGCCCGCGCCACCAAGGTAACCTCCACCGTGCGCGCATCCGCCAGGGCGTTGGTAACAGCACCGTTTCTGTCCAACATGACGAAATTAAGGGCGTCGATGTTTTCGGCAACGGGGGTGACCGCGCCGCCGTTAAGGCTGCGCATCAGGTCAAGATCCCCATCGTTGCTCCCGTCCGCGGTAAATGCGTCCGCCAAGGTATAGGTGACCGTGTCGAATTCATTATTGTCGTCGTTCCAAAAGCTGAGGGTGATGGTGCCCGCTCCGATGGCGGTAATCCCCTTGCTGGTGCCGGCAATGCCTTCAAAATTTGGATCATAACCCGCCATGCGAATTTCATGCTCAAGCATCTCCGCTGCGGCGCGCAGGTTTTGCTGCATAAAAGCGGTGTCATCCTGGACGATATAGGTGCGGCGCTGGGCCTCGAACGAGGACCACACTGCGGCCATAACCATGGCGCCCAGAGCCATGGAAATCAACAGCTCAATCAAAGTGAAGCCATCGCTGCCCTCGCCACACCTCCACCGGGCTTGGCCCTTACCGAAAGAAAATATAGTCTCTGTTTGTCGCATGGTTTAATCCTCTACCGCAACCTGACATATCCGGCGGTGGACAGCACGACCTGGTAGCCTGTCTGCCCAGGAAGGCCGCCAGGCAAGGGCCGCGTGGTGCCGCCTTCCATATTTATGGTGGTGCCGGCGAAACCGCCAACATTATTGATCGGCAGCCCCCGTGAGTTAAAGGCAAGTTGAGGCACGGTCACACCGGTGAGCGAGACGCGACTCGGCATGGGCATGTTGAAAATGGACCGTTCGGCGGGCGCGGCTTGCGCCCAGTCACCATTATCGTCCACAAAGGCCACCACAGTGCCGACCCTCCCTTGGGGGACGAACGCCCCGGGCGTGATGTTGATCACCACGTTTTGGCCGGAGCGAATGGCCTCCAGGCGCGCTTGCTGGAACAGCGCCACCAGATTACGGGCCGCGCCGCGCGCCTGGTAGACCCCATATGCCTGCTGTATAAATGGTGTTGCAACTGCCGACAGGATGCCGATAATCGCCACAACGATCATCAGCTCCATTACAGTGAAGCCAGATTTATTCCTAACCCACGACAATTGCATTAGTTTCTCCGTTTATCGACACAGGGTGAGGCCTTCCGCATTCGTCACACAACTAAAAAGAATGCCAGAATCGTGCCGAGACACAAAGATCCTGACAAAATACGAGTAAACGCCCTTCTGGCACGGCAATGCCGTGCTGGCGTAACCCTGCCGGAGACGATACGACAATGGATTGCAGAGCCGCATTGTTAATTTTTTTTATAGCACGCTGCCTAGATGGCAAAAAAATATTAATTCACTTTACACCCGTGGCATCTGTTTGGGGCATTGCAATATCAAACGAGCCTCATGCAACATCCACTACAACCCATACTCCTTCATCTTGCTCAACAAAGAAGGATAGCTGATCTCAAGCAGCAGGCCCGCCTTGCTCTTGTTGCCGCCGGTGGCTATCAGGGCTTGGGCGATCAGGGCGCGCTCCATTTCCCGCTGCCCCTTCTTCAGGGAGTAGGTGCCGAGAACCTTTTCGATCCCAGCTCCGCATGACTCCGCCAACCCAACGATATTTTCCGGCAGATGCTTCGGCATGATGACGCTTCCCTCGGCCAGCACCATCGCCCGCTCCAAAGTATTTTCCAGCTCCCGGACGTTGCCGGGCCAGCGATGGCGAAGCAATATCGACAGGGTGGCAGGGAGCAGTTCCGGGGGCTGTCTGTCGAGTTTGGCCGCGATCCGGTCAAGCAGGCGTCCGCAGAGCAGCGGAATATCCTCCATGCGTTCGCGCAACGGCGGCACATGCAGCCGGATTACATGAAGCCGGTAAAACAGATCCTCCCGAAACCGACCCGCAGCCACCTCCTCTTCCAGATTGCGGGCGGTGGCGGCAAGAACCCGTACATCGACGCGCATCGTCCGCACACCCCCGACGGGGCGGACCTCCCGCTCCTGCAAAACCCGCAACAGCTTCACCTGTGCCTCGGGGGGAAGTTCGCCGATCTCATCCAGAAAAAGGGTGCCGCCATTCGCCTCCTGGAAGATGCCGTTGCGGTCTTTTTCCGCCCCGGTAAAAGCGCCTTTCACGTATCCGAACAGCTCGCTCTCCAGTAGGCTTGCCGGCATCCCGCCGCAGTTGACGGCAAGAAACGGCTTGCCGGCCCGGCCGCTTTTGTGGTGAATCCCCCGCGCCACCAGCTCCTTACCGGTGCCGGATTCGCCGGTGATCAGCACCGTGGTGTCGTATTGCGCCACCTTGGCTACTGTCTGTAGAAAAGAGACCATGACGCTGCTCTTGCCGACCATGTCGTCAAGCCCCTGCTCACGTTGCAGGTCGTCGATCTGCCGACGCAGCAGGAGATTTTCCCGGCGTAAACGTATATGCTCCGCAGCCCTGCTCAGGGTCAGGAGCACCTCATCCGCCTTGAACGGCTTGGTGATAAAATCATAGGCCCCGGCCTTTATCGCTGCGACGGCATCTTCTATGGCTGCGTACGCCGACATCATGACAATGGGCGCTTCAACGCCCAATTTACTGCTTTTCTTGAGAAACTCATGGCCGTCAAGGCGAGGCATCTTCAGGTCGCACAGGATGAGGTCGAAAGACTTTTTCGCCAAAGCGGCAAGACCTTCCTCGCCGTTGCAAGCCAGGGTTACCTCATACCCGCCCTTGGAGGTGACAATGGAAAGCATCTCCAGCATGGTTTCCTCATCATCGATTATCAGCAATCGTCCTGCATCACCCATGCCCATCTCCTGTCACGCCACCTTGCTATTGTCAGCAAATCCCTTTTCCGTTGTCGAGGATGCGGCCAAGGGCAGCGAGATCCAGATGGCGGCGCCCCTCCCCTCTTCATCCCGGCCGCTTTCAGCCCACATCCTGCCGCCCCAATTTTCGACAAGGGAACAGGACACGGCCAGCCCCAACCCTGTCCCTCTGCCCGGCGCCTTAGTTGTAAAAAAGGGCTCGAACACGTTTTCCAGATGCTCTTTTGCAATTCCCGGGCCGTTGTCCTCGATAACAACCGAGACATATCGCCGCCCATTCTTCTCTCCGTTGCAACACCGTGCGGTTATAATCCCTGCCGGGAGAGGACTGACGGCATCAATTGCGTTCATAAAACAATTGATAAAAACCTGCCGCATGCCGTCGGCATCGGCCAACACCCAATCTTCCTCCGTCTCCGGTTGGAACGAAAACTCGATGTGCGCAGGCACGGTCCCGTTGCGCAACAGCTCCATGCATTCAGCCAGCAGCGCTCCCACCCGCAGCGACGCAGAGATGCTCTCAGCAGGACGAGCATAATCGAGCAATTGCCTGATCAATCTTCCCACCCGCAACACTTCCTGTTCCGCACGCCTTGCATACTCTTTTCCTTCCTCCGGCGACACTCCCCCTTGCCCGAGAAGATCGAGATATCCCTGGACAACGCCCAGCGGATTTCCTATCTCGTGGGCAAGACCGGCAGCCAATCTGCCTATGGACGCCATCTTTTCCGCCCTGACCATCTCCTGCCTGTTCTTCTCCAGGGCCTCGTTTGCCAGCCGCAGCGACTCCACCTTCTGCAGCAGCGCTCTCCTGTCCTCATCAAGTTGGGCAATCATCCGGTTCAGACTTGAGGAGAGGCGGCCAAACTCGTTGCCTTCCCGCCCGGGGAAAAGGGGAACCCCGTGCCGGAGCGAATAGGTGTCCGCTTGGTCGGCAAGGCGTTCCAGTGGGCGGACAACAAGCCTGACCATGCGAAAAAGGCCGACAACCGCCAGCACCACGGCATTGGCGAGCATATAGACCAGGATGATCTTTTCATTTTCCCACAATTGGGCATCAATCGCCCCGGTGGAACGAACCACGGCCATGGCGCCCCTTGCGCCATCCTGGGATGAGAAAGGCTGAACGACAAGCAGCATCACGTTATTGCGCGGGCCAGATCCCACCCCCGGAGGAGGCGAAATGAGGCGGCTGTAGGCGTCCCCGGAATTTCTGGCGTTTGCCAAGGCGCCATCAAGCGCCTTGGCAAAATCATCACAACCCGGCGCGCTCTTGATTATTTCGCCCTGCACGGTTACCGCACCGGCGCACACAATCGCCTCATCCGATTGCACTATCTGCTCGATTGCGTTTCTGAACTGTTCTTCCCTGCCAGCCACCGCCAGCAGAGTCCTGGCCACAGCCGCAAGCAGGCTCCTGGCATGATCCAGCTCGGCACCCATGGCCTGCCGTTTCCAGAGTTGCATGGACACAACGTTTACCAACAGCATGCCGACCCCGAGAACCAAAAAAAAGACCAGAATCGTCTGCACTTTCAAATTCCAGACCCGCATGCCTCTCCTCCTGGGTTCCTCACGGTTTTGCAAACAAGAAAAACCAGTCTCGACATCTATCCAGCATACACGCCCTCTTCTTTTCTCAGCATAAAAATACTTCACACCTGATCGCGCTGACACACAACGTCAAGAAGTTGTGACAAAATGTGTCAAAAGATTACACCCCGCTCATTATTATTTTTTGCATGTCGAGACAACACTCTAAAATCTAAAAACAAATTCCAATTCTCAAAATAATCCTCGCTTTGGCATGAAAATTGGAATTGACCCAAGCCGTGGCTAGACCATATAACGTATTAAGTTTTTAATTTTGCAAGGCACCACACACACAAAGGAGCGTATCATGAAGAACCAAAAAGGTTTTACCCTCGTAGAGTTGATGATCGTTGTCGCGATCATCGGTATCCTGGCGGCCATCGCCATCCCGCAGTTCGCGGCGTATCGGCAGCGGGCCTTCAGTTCAGCAGCAACCAGCGATGCCGTGAATGTTCAAAAAACCGAGGCAACCATGTTCAACGACTGGCGCCGCTTTGGCTACACCGCCGCTGACACTGCCGTTGGCACCGCTAATGTGGCCTTGCTCGGCCCTGCCGCCGCTGCCACTCATTTTGTTGCGACTGGCGTTGCGGGACAGGGGTTGAATATCGGCCTGAGTAATGGCGTAACCATGGGTGTGAAAAATGATGCTACAGGCGTAGCCTATACAGGTGTTGCCAAGCATGTCAACGGTACCCGCGCCTTTGGTGTCGACAGCGATGCCACGGCAACCTACTGGGCTGCAACTGCTGCCACCTTTGGGTCAGACACCTACACGTTGCTACTTGCTGATGTCCCTGCTGCTGTTAGCGGGGCCAACGAATTTGGTGCAGCCCCTTGGACCGCACTGTAATATTACCTGTATCTTTGACATAATCCGACGGGCTCCCTTCAGGGGGGCCGTCGGATTTTATCCTCCACGTTCCTTATATCCCTAGCTAGTTCTGTCCATAAATCGCGTTTTCATCAGTAATCAGCCAAGCCTATCTCTGGGGCACACCGGGACGGGTGGATTCAAATTGCAAGTGCACCACGAGCTATAGGCCAGAATATTTCATGGGGTGTCCAGATTTCGAGATTTTCATTTGATTTCTTTTGCCGGTCTTGTAACATTTCCGCATGATTACATTTGATACCGTTTCAAAGACCTATGCGAAAGAGCTTGCGTCCACAGCTCATACCGCACTTGCCTCCATCTCTTTTTCTGTCTCCCGGGGAGAAACCCTGGGCCTTATCGGCGCCAACGGGGCAGGCAAAAGTACGGCCATCAAGCTGCTGATGGACTTCATCCGGCCGGACAGCGGTTCTATCTCGCTGCTTGGCGGCCTGCCAGCTAACCCGGCAATCCGGCGCCGCATCGGCTACCTGCCTGAAACCGCCAATTTCCCATCGAACCTCACCGTGCTGGACATGCTGCGTTTCACCGGCCGCACCTGCGACATGGCGCCTTCGGAGGTCGCGGCAGCCTCGGAAAAATGGCTGCGCCGCCTGGGGCTGTGGGAGGCGCGCAAACGACCGTTGCGCAATTACTCCAAGGGCATGCAGCAGCGGGCCAACTTTGCCATCGCCCTGCTCGACGACCCGGAGTTGCTGATTCTGGACGAGCCCATGAGCGGGTTGGACCCCATCGGCAGGGCCGATATCCTCGCCCTGATCACCGATTTGAAAAGCCAAGGAAGGACCATCCTTTTCTGCTCCCATATCCTCGAAGATGTGGACCGGCTGGTGGACCGGGTGCTGGTATTGCACCAGGGACGCAAGCTTTTTGAAGGCCCGCCCCACGACCTTGCGGAACAGCAGGGCTGTCCCGCCTTTGTGGACGGCTATCTCAGCCTGGTCCGGGAGGTGAGCGACCATGCTTAACCCGATCAAACATATCGCGGCCCTGGCCCGCCTGGTTCTGCTCGACGGCCTGCGCCGTCACGCGCTCATGGGGCTTATCGTTCTGTCCGTGGCGGCCCAGGCCGGAGCGCTGCTTTTTTTCGACTTCATCCCCCGCGACATCGGCCGGGCCTCGGCGGACTTCATCCTTTCCATCGCCTGGCTTTCTGGCTGTATCCTGCTTTTTTTTCACGGAGTGCAGGCCATCGCGCTGGACGAGGAACGCAAGGTCATCTATTCCCTGCTGGCCCGGCCGATCTCCCGCGGGGAGTATGTGCTCGGCATCTTCGCCGGGCTTGCCGCCCTGCTTTTCCTGCTCAACCTGCTCTTGGGCGGCCTGGGCTACGCAACCCTATTGCTGATCAAGCAGATGGTGCCTCCGGAGTATTTCGAGCAGTTCAACATCCTGTTTTATCTTTTGGCCTGGTTCGGTCTGGTGGCCATGGAGCTGATGCTGCTTGCCGTGATCCTTCTTTTCTCCGGCCTGGTACGGGGCAGCTTCCCGGTGCTGCTCATCTCCCTTTCCTTTTACGCCATCTGCTCCGGCCTGCCAGTGGTGCGGGAGGCGATGAGCCAAAGAGCGGCCCAGGAGGGAGCGCAACCTGTGATGGAAGGATTGCTGCGCTGGCTGACCGCAGTTTTCCCAGATTTTGACCGGCTGGATTTTAAAAACATGATCGCCTCGGCGGAGCAGTTGCCCGACCTTGCCCTGATCGCGCTGAATTTCGGGCTGACCGCTTCCTACATCGGCCTCTTTCTCTGGCTTGCCTGCCTTGTATACCAGCGCCGGGATCTGCAATGAGCATCAGGGCGCCGTTATTCGTGCTTCTATTGCTCTGCTACGGGGCGCTCTTTTCCCTTCAGGAAGCCCGCTTTGCCGAGGGCAGCCACCAGCTTGCCCATCCCCTGCCCCCGGCGATCCAGAAAATCGCTCTCGGCTATCTCAGGCAGCTTGGCGGGGAAATGCAGTTCATCAAGGCCAGCGTCTTTTACGGCGGGCTGAGCTATAAACCGAGCAAACCCCTTGATTATGCCGAACCCCTCTCGCGGCGCCTTAACGCCGCAGCCGCGTTGCATCCACAGTTCATCGACACTTATTTTCTCTGCCAGGCAACCCTGCCCCATATCAACAATGAATATGCCCGGTATGCAAACGGCGTGATCAGCCAAGGGATGACCGCCCTGCCAGACAACTTTGTCCTGCCTTTTTTTGTCGGCTTTAACCATTTTTATTACCTTGACGAGCCATTGGAGGCAGCGCAGCTCTTTCATCTTGCCGCTAAAAAACCCAATGGACCCATCATGCTAGAGCACCTGGCAAACATCCTCTCGGCGGAGGGAGGGAATATTTACGCTGCGCTGATAGGACTGCAGGGCCTATATGCTTCAGAAAAAGATGACCAGGTAAAAAAACGGTATGCAGAGGAAATTGCCGCGTTTGAAAAAGCGGTTACGGTTCTAGAAGCCATCCGTCGCTACGAAAAAATGAAAGGGACGCCTCCTGCAGCCTTGGCTGATCTTGTCCCGGAATATCTCTCGGCGATCCCCGATATCGGTCCGATTTTCACACTCGAATGGAAACCGCCCCATCTCCAGGTCGTACGCGTTGCGAAGAAAAAACGCCCACCTCGATAGTCCTTTGCCCGACACTAGCCCCATCGATCAGAATCCATATCCGGTCTGGCTTGACGGAACCCCTCCCATAATGTACACTATTCCTGTACGTAAACAATGAGGGAGAATACCATGCCAATCCAGACTACCTACACCGATGCGCGCGCCCGATTCGCCGGACTTTGCGATGCCGCGACAACAAATCGGGAAACCATCATCATCCAGCGGCGTGGAGCCGAAGACGTGGCCCTTATTGCCGCCGATGAGCTTGCAAGCCTCCAGGAAACCGCCCACCTCTTGCGATCCCCAGAGAATGCCCGGCGGCTTCTTTCCGCTTTGGAACGGGCATTGAATCGGGAGGGACGAGCCGAATCACCGCAAACACTCAAAAATAAACTGGGGTTTGAGTGAAAAAAATCCCGCCCGCCAGCGACAAAAGCTCCAAAGTCGCCGTGTTTCATCCTGAATTTCGTGACGACCTCCGACACTGGGTGGAAACAGAACGAAAAGTTGCCTTGCGTGCCTTCACCCTTATTGAGGCGATCATGCGCGACCCTTTCCTTGGTATCGGTAAACCAGAACCATTAAAATACCTCGCACCGGGCATGTGGTCCCGGCGGTTAACGCAGGAACACCGAATTGTCTATCTGGTGACCGATGAGCGAGTGGATTTTCTCCAAGCACGGTATCATTACTAACCCGGCTCGCCAACACAATCCGTGGGCACTGAGGTTCTGGCAACCGGCCAGATGTTATGAGAAAGACCAGTTGCCCAAACAGAAAATTGGGACATATCCTTCCCTTAGGGGGCACAATATTTCCCCCACAAAAAAGCTCGTATATGACCATGGTGATGACTATAGTCATGTTATCCGCAAGATAAGAAAAGGGTGAAGACATGCAAACAGTCAATGCTTCGGAATTCAAGGCAAAATGTTTGCATTTCATGGATGAAGTGAACCAGACGGGTGAAGAGATCGTGATCACCAAGAATGGGAAACCCGTCTCCATCCTCAAGCCGTATCGAACACCGCCGACAACTCTTTTCGGGCTGCACAAAGGGAAAATAGCGAGCAAGGACGACCTGATTGCCCCGCTGGATATTGCCTGGGATGCCGAATAATGCTGCTTCTTGACACCCATGTTCTTGTCTGGCTGGACGAAGGAAATCCCCGGCTGGGAAAAACAGCGCTGCAAACCATCAACGAATCCCTGGCAAACAGCCAGCTTGGCGTTGCGACCATCAGTTTTTGGGAGGTTGCCATGCTGATTGAAAAACAACGGTTGACCATGCAGACGGAACTTGCAGAATGGCGCTTTGAGCTGCTGCAAGCCGGGTTGCTTGAAATCCCCCTGCGCGGCACAACGACGATTCAGGCAGGCCAGTTGCGCTTGTTTCACGGTGATCCCGCCGACCGCATGATTGTTGCCACAGCCATTGAGAATGAAGCCACGCTCATGACGGCTGACGAAAGAATTCTTTCATGGAAGCAATTAAACCAGAAAATTGACGCCCGCCTGTAAACAAGCAATTACCCCTTGCCCTTCAATAGCTGCTCCTGATTCAATGATTCCATGACAACAGCCAAAAAAAACATCCAGATAAAAGAGATTACCGACGGCCAGATAATCCACGACCTTTTCCTGGTCCGCGAGATGAACCGGGGCGAGACCAAGGCTGGCAAGCCCTACTTGAGTCTGGTCCTGATGGATGCCAGCGGGGAGATCTCCGGGCGGGTGTGGGAGAATGCCGAGCAGCTCATGGGAGACTGCCCGGCCGGGGCCATTGTTTTGGTTTCCGGACAGGCCCAGGCGTACAAGGGCATCCTCCAGCTCCGGATCGACTCCCTCAGCCGGGTTGCGGAAAGCGAGGTCGACCTGGCCCTGTTTGTCCCATCCACCAAGGGCAACGTCAACCAGATGACCAAGGAGCTGGTCAAGCTGGCCGGCAGCGTGGAGAACCCTTTTTTGAAGGAGCTGCTCCTTTCCCTGTTCGGGGAGCGCAAGCTCATGGCCGCCATAAAAAAAGCGCCGGCGGCCAAAGCGATGCACCATGCCTATGTGGGCGGGTTGCTGGAACACACCCTGGGTGTGGCCCGGCTGGCGGACAGCGTCAGCGGGCTTTACCCCGGGTTGGACCGCTCCCTGCTCCTGGCCGGGGCGCTTCTCCACGACATCGGCAAGCTCAAGGAATTCAGCTTCGACTCCTTCCCCTTTGAATATTCGGACCGGGGGAGGCTGGTGGGGCACATGGTTCTTGGGATCGAGATGATTCAGGAAAAAATCAACACCATCTCCGGCTTTCCGGAAGAACTGGGTGACCGGCTCAAACATCTGATCCTCAGCCATCACGGCCGGTATGAGTTCGGCTCACCCTCCCTGCCCATGATGCAGGAGGCGTTTGCCTTGAATTTTTTGGACGACCTGGACGCCAAGATCAACTACCTGGACCGGTTGGCTGGGCAGGCAAAGGGCGAGGGGTATCAATGGACCGAGTTCCAACGCAATCTGGAGCGGTTCCTCTTTGTCAAGGGGCATCGAGGGGATGATGGTTCTTCCTCCCTGGATCAGGGCCAGGACAACGGGGTGGACCCGCGCCAGCGCACGCTGTTCGGGTTGTAAACCCCGGTCTGCCACGCCGACACAAGAAAGGGGCATCTCTCAGCGAGATGCCCCTTTCTTGTGTCAATCGTTCAGACTGAGCGTGTCGAAGGCCAACAACCGCGGTTCGACAGGCTCACCGCGAACGGTAAACCAATCCCGCTAATCAATCATGCCCGTGGCCCTTGCGGTGCTTCTTCTGCCCCAGATGACGGCCATTGTCATGGTGATCGTCATCATGGACATACACCACCTTTTCCTTCGGTTTGCTGTCCGAGGTGGCAACCGCAGCACCAGCCGCGCCGCCTAAGCCGGCCCCCACAATGGCGCCGGTTTTCCCGCCCACTGCCGAGCCAACCGCCGCGCCGGCCGCGCCGCCGATGGCCCCGCCAAGTACGGCCTTGCCATCCACGCCATCGGCCAATGCCGGGGTAGAGATACTGGAAATCATCACGCAAAACGCCAAAATTCCCACTCGCTTCATCATAATTCGGTCCCATCAAGAAGATTACACAAAATCGCTTGCGTGCGCAGGCGGCAAGCGGACTCAATCGCAGATCGATATACCATTTCAGCGCTTAGCTGTAAATCTTTTGGCTATTTCATGCACCATTCATAGGCATTCTGGAACATCCTCAGCCAGGGCGAGACCTCAAGCTGCTTCATCTCCTCGGGCAGCCAGTGGCATTGCCAGGGCAGGAAGGCCCGCTCCGGATGCGGCATCATGGCCAGGTGGCGACCGTCCGGCGAGCAGAGGCCGGTGAGGCCGCCGGGGGAGCCGTTGGGGTTGAGGGGGTACGCCTCGGTGGGCTGGCCTGCGTCGTCCACATAGGCCAGGGTGGCAAGGTTGCCTGCCAGCACCTGCGCCTTGATGGCCGGATCGGGGAAGTGGAGGAACCCTTCGCCGTGATCCACGTGGATGCCGAAGGTCAAATCCTCCATGCCCTTGAGCATCATGGCCGGGCTTTGCAGCACCTTGACCGTGACCCAGCGCGATTCGAAGCGGCCTGAAAGGTTGTGGATGAAGCGGGGTTGCTGCTCGGCCGGGAGCCGCCCCTGCCAAGGCACCAAGCCCAGCAGCCCGAAAAGCTGGCAACCGTTGCAGATGCCCAGGGTAAAGGTGTCGGGCCGGTCGTAAAAGGCCTGAAACATCCCCTTGAGCCGGTCGTTGAACAGGATGGTGGCGGCCCAGCCCTTGGCGGACTCGGGCACGTCGGCGTAGGAGAAGCCGCCCACCGCAGCCAGGCCCCGGAAACCGTCCAGGGTGATGCGTCCGTCCAGCAGGTCGGTCATGGTCACGTCCCAGGGCTCAAAACCCGCAGCATAAAAAGCCGAACTCATCTCCCGGTCGGAGTTGGAGCCCTCGTCGCGCAGGATGGCGACCTTGGGTTTGTTCGTTTTCGCCAGCACCTCGGGTGCGGTTTTTTTCGGGGTGAAGCTTAAATGGTAGGCCGGGCCCTTGCGGTCGTAGATATTTTGCTTCTCCTCGTCGGCATAGGAGGGCTTGATCTGGAGCCGTTCCAGCTGATAGCTGGTCTCCTCCCACCACTGGCGCAGAACCCGCATGTCCTCGGCAAGCACCATCGCACCGTTATAGCGGAGCCGGATCTCCTTGGCCGGGGTGGTTGCGCCGAGCAAGACAACAGGCACCCCGTACTTGGCGAGGATATCCTGCACTGCCTGTTCCTGTCCGGCCGCGCATTCCAGCACCAGCCCCAGCTCTTCGCTGAAGAGTGTTTCAATGGCAGAAGCCGTGCCGGTCATGGCCAGATCCAGGCCGCAGTTGCCGGAAAATGCCATCTCCAGCACGGTGGTGATGAGCCCGCCGTCGCTACGGTCGTGGCCTGCGGCGATCAGCCCCTTGTCGATCAGCTCCTGCACCGCGCAGAACCCCTGTTTGACCAGGGCCGGGTTGTCCATGTCCGGCGATTCGTTGCCGAGCTTGCCCAGGGTCTGGGCCAGGGCCGTGCCGCCGAGCCGGTTTTTGCCCTCGCCCAGATCCACGAACAGCAGGGTGGAGCCGGGCTGTTTGATGTCCGGGCTCACCACCTTACCGATATCCGCCACGGCGCCGTACACCGAGATCACCAGCTCCCTGGGCGACTTGACCGTTTCCTTGCCCACCTTGGTGGCCATGGACAGGCTGTCCTTGCCGCCGTCCACGGCGATGCCTACGCCGATCATGGCCTCGCGCATGGCCAGGGCCGCGTCGTACATGGCCGCGCCCTCGCCTTCGAGCTTGGGGGCCCACATCCAGTTGGCCGAGCATTTGACCTGCTCAAGATCAACCACCTTGGCCCAGACCAGATTGGTCAACGCCTCGCCCACCGCCATCCGCGCTCCGGCCGCCGGGCTTACCAGCATCTTTATCGGCTGCTCGCCGATGGCCGTGGCCACCCCGGACTTGGCAAAATGGCTCTGCGCCAAAACCGCCACGTCGCTCACCGGCAACTGCAGCGGGCCGCAGCATTGCTGCCGCACGATCAACCCGGTCACGGCCCGGTCCACCTTGTTGGTGAGAAACCGCTTGGAGCCCACGGAAACCAGACGCAGGACATTGTGCAGGGCATCCTTTACACTAAGATCCTGCACCACCAGGGGCTTAAGCCCCGGCTGGCGGCGGTTATCCGTAAAGGTCTTGACCGGCACATTGCCCAACAACTCGTTAAGCTCGATATCCACCGGGGTGGAGCCATCCTGTGCGTCATGCACCACAAAACGGAGATCGCCGGTCACCTCTCCCAGCACCTCGCAGGCCACCTTTTCCCTCGCGCAGATACCCTGGAATTTTTCGATATTCTCGGGCCGGATCAGGAAACCGTTGCGCTCCTGGTACTCGGCCACGTAGATCTCCAGCACGCTCATGGTGGGGTCGCCCACCCGGATATTGCGGATCTCGATGCGGCCGCCGGATTTCTCCACCAGCTCTTTCAATACATTGGCCGGGCCGCCCGCGCCCTGGTCGTGGATCACGTCGATCAGGGTCTTGTCGCCCATCTCGTTGCAGGCCCGGATCACCCGGTTCATCTTCTGCTCCATCTCGGCATCGCCGCGTTGGACTGCATCGAAATCAAGCTCGGAAACATTCTCGCCCTGGAGCATGCTGGAAGCGGCCCCGCCGCCAAAACCCACCCGATAGGCCGGACCGCCTACCTGAACGATGAGCATGCCCTTTTCCTCCTTAGCCTTGGCGGTGTGGCGGGCATCGATCTGGCCCACCCCGGCGGTGAACATGATGGGCTTCAAGAAGCCCCACCGCTCATCATTTTCAAGACGCAGGTCAAAGGAGCGGGTAAAGCCCAAAACCAGGGGCTCGCCGAATTTGTTGCCGTAATCCGAGGCGCCGTTGGATGCCTCGATCTCGATGGTCAAGGCCGAGGCCAGGTTGTCCGGGCACTCGTAGCGGTTCTCCCAGGGCAGGTCATAGCCGGGAATATGGAGGTTGGCCACGCAGTAGCCTGCGGTCCCGGCCATGACAAAGCCGCCCTTGCCGGTGCCCTGCACGTCGCGGATTCGGCCGCCGGTGCCGGTCTCGGCTCCTGGGAAGGGGGCAACCCCGGTGGGGAAGTTATGGGTCTCGGCGGTAAGCAGCACATGGTAGACCACCTCCTGGGCGGAGAGGGGGGACGGCGCGCCGGGCTCATTCGGGATGAGGGTGGTGATTGTGTGCCCCTCAACGGCGCTGGAGTTGTCCTTAAAGGCAATGACGCTGCCCTTGGGATGGGCGGTGAGGGTGTCGGTGACCAGCTGGAACAGGTTGCTCTTCTGCTCTACGCCGTCGATGATCTGCTTGCCCCTGAAAAAGCCGTGCCTGGAATGCTCGGAGTTGGCGTTGTTGAGATCCATGATCTCGACGATGGTGGGGTTGCGCTTGTGCTTGGTGACAAAGTAGTCGTAGTAGAAATTCCGGTCCCACTCGTCCATGGAGATGCCGGGGATTGTAAGCAGCCCGTCCGGCCCCTGGCCGATGAGGTCGATTTCATACACCGGCTCCGGGGTCACCCCGGTTTCAAAGGTGATGAGCGGCGCCAGGTATTGGCACTCGGTCATCCGGTCGTGGTTGGCCGCGACAAAGGCGGCAAGATCATCGCCCGCATCCACCAGAAAGCGGCGGGAGCGCTCCACCCGGGTCACCGCATCAAGGCCGATGGCCCGGCAGATGGAGACCAGGTTCGACGACCAGGCCGTGGCAAAATTAAGCCGCGGCCCCAGCTCCACCACCCGCTCTCCTGCAAGATTGGGGGTATCGGTGACCGTTGCGGCCAAAAAGCCGTCCGCCAGCACCAGCCGGAGCCGGTCCAGCTCGGCGGCGGCCAGGGGGGAGGTGCTTTCGATATTGAAACAGTATTCACGAATGCCATCAATGGCGCGGTATAATTGGCTAACTGTCGTTCCCATGGTCGTATCCTAAAATTGTGTATGCACAAATAACGGCGAAAACAAATAAGCACTCAACCTATCATTAAACCACACTTTTTTCCGCAGGAAATTGCGTTGCCTCTACAAAAAGAACTTTTTCCTTTGCCTGCCTCTGCCAGCGCCCTGCTGAGACCTGCTTCGTTTCTTCCCTGCCTTTCACCTTGCGCCTTTCACCGGGCGCCTTTATGATACGGGGATGAAACAGTCCCAGGAAAACATCGTCCTTTCTTTTGCCCAAATCATCGGGCAAAACAAGGCCAAGAACCTGTTGCAACGCGCCGTGACACAAGAGCGGCTGAGCCACGCCCTGCTCTTCAAAGGGGCCATGGGGGTCGGCAAAAAAACCTTGGCCCGCGCCTTTGCCGCCGCTCTCAACTGCCACACCCCGGCGGGTCACGAGCCCTGCGGTCGCTGCCCATCCTGCCTCAAGTTTCAGGCAGGCAGCCACCCGGATTTTCTCGTGATCGAGCCGGATGGCGCGGCGATCAAGATCAACCAGGTGCGCGAACTCAAAAAAGCCCTGGCCTTCCCTCCCCTTGAGGCGAAGCTCCGGGTGGTGCTGCTCTGCGATATCCACACCATGCGGCGGGAGGCAGCCAACAGCCTGCTCAAGACCCTGGAAGAACCGCCCGGACAGACCATGCTGATCCTCACCGCTGACGAGGCGGGGGTTATTTTGCCCACCATCCTCTCCCGCTGCCAGACCGTGCCTTTTTTTCCGCTCCCCCAGGATAAGGTGGCGAAAATCCTGGCGGAAGAATCCGGCCTGGAGCCGGAGAGCGCGGCCACCCTGGCGGCCATGGCCGAAGGCAGCCTGGGCCGCGCCAGACTTCTGCTGGCCAAGGATCTGCTGGGCTTACGAAAGGAAATTGTCACCCAGCTGCTCCGCCTTGAGCCGGACACCCCGGCCGCGATCCAGGCACTTGGCGAACTCGCCGAATCAGCGGCCAAGCTCAAGGAGGATTTGGGCGAACTTCTGGAGCTGCTCACCACCTGGCTCCATGATCTTCTCCTCTTCGGCCATGGCGCGCCGAGCAAGATCATCAACCACGATCTGAGCCCCACCTTCCCGGCCGCCTGCCGCCGCTGGTCCGGCACCCAGCTCTCCGAGCGGCTGCGGCTACTGGATGCGGCCCGGAAACAACTGGCAAGAAACTGCAACCCCACGGCGGTGTGCGAAGTACTTTTCTTTGGTCTGCTTTAATGGTATGATCGCCTTTTGTAAATGTTCCGCAGCGCCACATCTGCTTTGTCATCGGCCTGCTCATGTGCAATAGCACACTTCGCAGACCTCTTCCTCGCATCTGTGACACTGCAGAACATTTACACTCCAAGAACATTACTATTTTCCAGCCTGCGGGCTGTTTGAGCGCAATACATGAACGAAACCCCGGAAACACCTCCTGCTGAAGAGCTGGTGCACGAAGACCAGCACAATGCGCCGGAAACCTGCTACACCATTCAGTTCCGGCCAGGGGACCAGTTTTTCTCCGCCGTCTCCCGCATCCAGAACCTCAAGGTCAATGAGCTGGTCATGGTCCAGACCGAACACGGCCTGGAGCCGGCCACGGTCCATGGCAAAACCCTGCCCTGCCCAGGCAGGACCGAGCCGGAGCGGTTGGGCAGCCACCTGATCGTCCGGCGGGGAAACCGCGACGAAACGGAAAAGTTCGCCCGCTTGCTTGACCGCGAGCAGGAGGCCTTCGGGGTCTGCACCCGTTTCATCACCACCCATGGCTTGCCCATGAAGCTCATCAAGGTGGAGCGTTTTTTAAACGGCAGCAAGATCATCTTCTTCTTCACCGCCGACACCCGGGTTGACTTCCGCGAGCTGGTCAAGGATCTGGTCCAGGAGTTCCGCACCAGGGTGGAGATCCGCCAGGTCGGGGTCCGCCACGAGACCAAGATGATCGGGGGCCTCGGCTGCTGCGGCCGGGAGCTCTGCTGCTCGTCGTACCTGAAAAACTTTGCCCCGGTTTCCATCAAGATGGCCAAGGAGCAGGGGCTGCCCCTCAATCCGGCCAAGATCTCGGGGATCTGCAACCGGCTGCTCTGCTGCCTCACCTATGAGTACGAAACCTACCACGCCATGCGGAAACGGATGCCCAAACCGGGCAAAACCATCACCGTAGGCGAGAAAAATTACAAGATCATCAAGGTCAACGCCCTGGAGGAAACCCTGGAGGTCTCCTGGCTGGAAGGCCAGGAAAGAAATATCATCCTCACCAAGGAAGAGTGGAGCCAGGCCAGGGCAGCACAACCCGCGCAAGGCCAGCCCCAAGCCCAGGCCCAGCCTCAAGCCACGGAGCAGCAGGAAGCCCAGCCCAGAAGAAAAAAGCCCAGACACCACAAAGCCCCGGAAGGGCCAGCCCAATGAACGCCTATTACCTCACCACCCCGATCTTTTACGTCAACGCCCAGCCCCACCTGGGCCATGCCTATTCCACAGTGGTGGCGGACACCGTCTGCCGCTACCAGCGCTTGCTCGGCAAGGATGTCCGCTTCCAGACCGGCACCGACGAACACGGCGACAAGATCGTCCATGCCGCGGCGGACGCCGAGGTTTCCGTAAAGGAATACGTGGACACAATCAGCGCCATGTTCAAGGCGGCCTGGCCGGGGCTCTCCATCGCGCCGGACACCTTTGTCCGCACCACGGACCCGGCCCACATGGCGGTGGTGCAGGGGATTCTCCAGCAGGTGTACGACCGGGGCGACATCTATTTCAGCGAGTACACCGGCCTCTACTGCAAGGGGTGCGAGCAGTTCCTCACCGAAAAGGAACTGGTGGACGGCAAGTGCCCGGACCACCTCACCGAACCGGAGCGGATCAGCGAACAGAATTATTTTTTCCGGATGAGCAAGTACCAGGAATGGCTCATCGACCATATCACCAAGCACCCGGAATTCATCACCCCGGAGCGCTACCGAAACGAGGTGCTTTCCTTCCTCAAGGAGCCCCTGGAGGATCTCTGCATCTCCCGGCCCACCACCCGGCTCACCTGGGGCATCCCGCTGCCTTTTGACAGCCGCTTTGTCACCTATGTCTGGTTCGACGCCCTGATCAACTACCTTTCCGGCCTGGGCTACCCGGCAGGCCAGGATTTTACCCGCTACTGGCCAGCGGCCGAGCATGTCATCGCCAAGGATATCCTCAAGCCCCACGCCATCTACTGGCCCACCATGCTGAAATCCATGGGGCTTGAGCCCTACAAGCGGCTGCATGTCCACGGCTACTGGAACATGAACGAGACCAAGATGTCCAAGAGCCTGGGCAACGTGGTGCGGCCCGGCGAGCTGGTGGCGGAATTCGGCGCGGATTCGGTGCGCTACTTCCTGCTCCGCGAGATGTCCTTCGGCCTGGACGCCGGTTTTTCCCACGAGGCCCTGGTGGCCCGGCACAACTCCGACCTGACCAACGATCTGGGCAACCTCTTTTCCCGTTCGCTGACCATGGTGAAGAACTTCGCGGCCAGTACGGTTCCGCAGCCGGGCGCGCCTTCGGAGCAAGACCGGGAACTGGCCGAAGCGGCCCTGGCCATGCTGACCCACTACCGCGAGCATCTGGACCATTTTGCCTTCCACCGGGCCCTGGCTGCGGTGTGGGAGGTGATCAGCCGGGCCAACAAATACATCGTCACCACCCAGCCCTGGGAGCTGGCCAAGGATCCGCAGCAGGCTGACCGCCTGGGCACGGTGCTCTACACCCTGCTGGAGACCCTGAGGCTCATCACCCTGACCCTGCACCCCATCATGCCGGAAACCGCGGCCAAGATGGCCGAGGCTTTGGGCGTGACGGGTGAAACCAATCTCAATGACTGCGGGGTCTGGGGCAGGCTCGTGGTGGGTAGCCCCATCACCCCAGGGGCGCAGCTTTTCCCCAGGCTGCAACGGGAAGAAAAAGAAAAAACTCAACCGCAAAAAACCAAAGCCATGAAAGAACCAGCCGCAGCAAAAGCCCCCGCCACCGAGACCGCGCCCGAAGCCGAAGGGCTTGTCACCTTCGACGCCTTTCAGAAGCTGGAACTGCGGGTGGCGGAGATCATCGCTGCTGAAAAGATCCCCAAGTCCGACCGCCTCCTCAAGCTGACGGTCAAGGCCCCGGAGGAGCGCACCATCGTGGCGGGCATTGCCCAGCATTACCAGCCGGAAGAGCTGGTGGGCCGCCAGGTGATCATCGTCGCCAACCTCAAACCCGCCAAATTGATGGGCGTGGCCTCCCACGGCATGGTTCTGGCCGCCAAGGAGGGCGACCGGTTGGTGCTTTCCGCCCTTTCCGGCCCGGTCGCTCCGGGCAGCAGGGTGGCATGAGCAGGAAAACCATCTCGGATACCGCCCAGCTGTACCGCAGCCTGGAAGACCAGGCCCGCCTCCACCCCGTGCGGACCATCAGGCTTCCCGGCAAAGGAGCTGCCCCCCTGGGTCTGCTCTTTGTCGGCAACGATATTCCCGCGTCGGAGCTAAGTTCCGCCCTGGCAGGGCTCCGTTTTCCCGACCAGCCCCGGACGGCTTCGGCCGGTAGCCCCGAGGGGAAACTCCCGGACCTCGCCTGGCTCCGCCAGCAGCTGGCAATGGAGCTTGTCCAGGTCCAGCAGACCCGATTGCCCTGCGCCCTTCTCCTGATCTCGCTTTCCGGAGCCACCACCCTGGCCGGCCAGGCGGCTACAGCGCTTGCCCCCTATCTGCATCCTGGGGATCTGCTCTCCGGCTTTCAAAAAAACGGCTTGGCCCTGATCATGCCGGGCGCATCGGTGGGCAAGGCAAGAAAACGGGCCGAAGAGATCCGGACTATTCTGCGCACTGGTGCTTTCAGCAAGGGCACAAGCCTGGCCCTGGGCATTGCCGTGTGCCATGCCTATGAGACCATCCCCCCGGATCAATTTTTGGCTCTGGCCGAGGCCGAGCTGGCCCGCGCCGCCAAGATGGGCAACGATGCCATCTGCCAAAGCGCCGCCGCGCGGGTCGAGGATTCCTGCCAGGTGACCGTGGAAGAACGCGCCCAGTTGTGGATGCAACCGCGCAAAGCCTCGCCGCGTGCGGCAGGGATGGCGGCGTAATTTGTTGGTAGCTTTAACGGACACCCTTTTGAGGCGTCCGTCACACTTACAGCTTTTTGCAGAGGAAAATCGTCCATGACCGCGAAAACCAAGCGCTCTCCGAAAATCATCTGTATCAGCAGCGGCAAAGGCGGGGTCGGCAAGACCTCCTTTTCGGTGAATGTCTCCACCGCCCTTTCCCAAAAAGGCAAATCCGTCCTGCTCATCGACGGCGACCTTGGGCTGGCCAATGTGGATGTGGTGCTGGGGCTCAACGTCCGCCACACCATCCGGGAAACCATTGAAGAGGGGCGTGAGCTGGCAAGCTCCCTGGTGGAGATCAACCCGAGGTTTCATGTCCTGCCGGCCAGCTCGGGCGTACCGGAGATGGCCAACCTCTCCTACGAAGAGCAGGCATTTCTCACCTCCAGCCTGGAAGAGATCATCGACCGCTTCGACTACGTTTTGATCGACACTGCGGCCGGAATCGGCGATTCGGTGCTGTGGTTCAATACCTGGAGCCAGGAGAATATCGTCATCCTGACCCCGGACCCGACCTCGCTCACCGACGCCTACGCCCTGATCAAGGTGCTCAACTCCCGCCACGACAGAAAGCGCTTTCACCTGCTCATAAACAGTGTACAATCCAAAAAAGAAGGCCAGGATGTCTTTGCCAATATGAGCATGGTTCTCGAACGCTTCCTGAAGATCACCCCCCTGGCCCTGGGCGCCATGCCGCACGACAAGAATGTCTCCATGGGCATCCGCCAGCAGAAGCCTTTTCTGCTGGGTGCGCCGGAGAGTAAGGCCAGCCTGGAGATCATCGCCGTGGCTGACCGCATCATCGCCCTGTAACCTTGTAACCTGGCCGGGCTTTTTCGCGAGGCAGCGCAACCCGGTTGCATATTTTTTTCACCAATAGAGGTTTGTTATGTTTGTCATCGGTAATTTTTTGGGCGCCCTGGCCACCTTGGTGGACTTTGCCCTGAGCGCCTACATGTGGGTCATCATCGGCCGGGCCATTATTTCCTGGGTGAACGCCGACCCCTACAACCCCATCGTCCGTTTTCTCCATGAAATCACCGAACCGGTGCTCTCCCGCATCCGCAGGGTGGTGCCGATATTTGGCGGCGGGCTTGATCTGTCCCCCATGCTGCTTATTCTTGCCCTGATTTTTTTGCGGAGCTTTCTGGTCCCCACCTTGCAACACCTGGCGGGCACCCTGGGGTGAACCCCTGAAGTTTTGAGGCACACACAAGGAGCCGAGGCATGATACTCACAGCGCAAGACATCCAATCCCAGCAATTCCATGTCCGTTTTCGCGGTTTTGATGTGGAAGAGGTGGACGATTTTCTGGAAAAAATCGCCGCGGCTTTCCAGGCGGTTTCCGAAGAAAACCAGAAGCTCAAAGGCCGGCTGGAGACCATGGAAAAGGATCTGGCCACCTACCAGAATCAGCAGAAATCCTTCCAGTCCGCCATCATCGCGGCCCAGAACGTCGCCGACGGAATGAAGGAGAAAAGCAGGGAAGAGGCGGAGGCCATCGTGGCCGAGGCCAAGGAGGAAGCGCGGTTGCGCCGGGAAGAGGCCGATCGCGAGATCGCCGAACTGAAAGGCAAGATCGAGGGCCTAAAATCGCTCCGCGAACAGGCCAGGGACGATCTTCGCCAGCAGCTGAAATCCTACCTGCACATGCTGGACACCGAACCCGCCGACAGTGGCCGGGCCATGGACCATTTCAGTTCCCCGTCCCGCAGGCCCGAGCCCCAACGCACCGCCATCTATGGCGGCCGCGCCGCAACCGGGATACAGACCGGAGGGCAGCGGCAGGAGACCGGACGGGCCGCCTCCGAGGAGCCGGATCTGAGTGATCTCTACGTCAAGATAGACATCCCCGACAGCGACTTGGCCGGCATGACCGGGGCGGAGGATGATTTTACCTCCCCGGACATTGCCATGCCGTCAGCAATCTCCGCCCAAAAAGAGATCCTGGTCATGGATGAGGACGAGGGGCCGGACACCATCCTCCCGGACCTTGACGGCGACATGGCCTTCAGCCTGGAAGACCCTCTTGAGGCCCATGAACCGGCGGTCTCTT
>Ga0172380_10002131_pt1 | contig 31861 bp, 36 predicted proteins | sample Leawe162metaG_FD_119747 | JGI IMG/M metagenome (GOLD analysis project Ga0172380, IMG submission 119747) | Leachate microbial communities from a municipal landfill in Southern Ontario, Canada - Leachate well 162 metaG | ecosystem: Engineered > Solid waste > Landfill > Unclassified | place... | reverse complement strand
TAGTCGATGAAGGCCAGGCCGAGCGGCACGTTGGCCGCCAGGGCGACGCGGTAGAAGCCGGATTTCCAGTGGTCGATTTTTCTGCGCGTGCCCTCCGGCGCGATGGCCAGATACAGGCTGTCGGTACCGTTGAAGGCGGCGATGAGGCCGTCGACAAAACCCTCGGTGCGGCGCCGGTCGACCGGGATCCCGCCAAGCCGGCGGAACAGGCCGCCGAAGGGCCAGCGAAACAGCGTGTCCTTGCCGACGAAACGGAACGGGATGGCGATGGCGTAGCGGGCCAGGATGCCGACGATGAAATCCCAATTCGAGGTGTGGGGATAGACGATCACCACCGCCTTCGGGTCGGGCGGCCAGACCAGCACCACTTTCCAGCCTGCGAGCCGCAGCAGGGCGCGGCAGAAGCGGGAAAACAGGCCGGCGCTCAAATCAATCCTCGATGCCCTGGCTCGCCAGGTATTCCTCGTAACCGCCGCGGTAATCGACGATGCCTTCCGGCCTGATCTCGATGATGCGCGTGGCGAGCGAGGAGACGAACTCGCGGTCGTGCGAAACGAAGACCAGCGTGCCCGCGTATTTCTCCAGCGCGGTGTTGAGCGATTCGATGGATTCCATGTCGAGGTGGTTGGTCGGCTCGTCCATCAGCAGCACGTTCGGCTTTTGCAGGATCAGCTTGCCGAACAGCATGCGGCCCTGCTCGCCGCCGGAGATGACTTGCACCGACTTGCCCACTTCGTCGCCGGAGAAGAGCAGCCGGCCGAGCGTGCCGCGCACCACCTGCTCGTCGTCGCCATCGCGCGTGAACTGGCGGATCCAGTCGGTGAGCGGCAGGTCTACGGCGAAGTCGGCGGCATGGTCCTGGGCGAAGTAGCCCGGGCGCGCCTTTTCGGCCCACTTGATCCTGCCGGACAGGGGTTTCAGGTCCCCGGCCAGGCAGCGCAGCAGGGTTGTCTTGCCGACGCCGTTTTCGCCGATGATGGCCACCTTCTCGCCGGCTTCGATGGTCGCGCCGAAGTTCCGGAAAAGCGGATTTTTGGCGGCATCGTAAGCGTGCGTCAGGCCCTCGATCTCGACGGCGTGCCGGTGCAGCTTCTCCTTCTCGTCCACCTCGAAGCGGATCCACGGGTACTGGCGCGAGGACGGCTTGATGTCCTCGACCTTGATCTTTTCGATCTGCCTGGCGCGGCTGGTCGCCTGGCGCGCCTTGGATTTGTTGGCGCTGAAGCGGCGCACGAAATCCTGCAGTTCGGCGACGCGCTCCCTGGCCTTGGTGTTGTCCTTCAGCTGCTGCTGGCGCGCCTGCGTCGAGGCTTCCATGTAGTCGTCGTAGTTGCCGGGGTAGATCGTCAGGCGGCCATAGTCCAGGTCGGCCATGTGGGTGCATACCTGATTCAGGAAATGGCGGTCGTGCGAGATGATGATCATCGTGCTGCCGCGCTCGTTCAGCACGTGCTCCAGCCAGCGGATGGTGTTGATGTCGAGGTTGTTGGTCGGTTCGTCGAGCAGCAGGATGTCCGGGTTGGAGAACAGCGCCTGCGCCAGCAGCACGCGCAACTTCCAGCCGGGCGCGACGGCGCTCATCGGGCCGTCGTGCTGTTCGCTCGGGATGCCGGCGCCGTGCAGCAGCTCGCCGGCGCGCGACTCGGCGGTATAGCCGTCGTACTCGGCGAACTTCGCTTCCAGCTCGGCGGCGTGCAGGTAGTCCGCCTCGGTCGCCTCCGGGTTGGCGTAGATGGCGTCCTTCTCCCGCATGCAGGCCCACATCTGCTCGTGGCCCATCAGCACCACGTCGAGGACGCGCGTGTCCTCGTAGCCGAACTGGTCCTGCCGCAGCCAGGCCATGCGCTCGTTGCGGTCGAGCGAGACGTTGCCGGCGGAGGGCTCCAGCACGCCGGCGAGGATCTTCATGAACGTCGTCTTGCCGCAGCCGTTGGCGCCGATCAGGCCATAGCGGTTGCCGTCGCCGAACTTGACGGAGATGTTCTCGAACAGGGGCTTGGCCCCGAACTGCATGGTAATATTTGACGTGGAAAGCACTGAATGAAAGCCCTGGTCGCGCGCGGCGCGTGCCGGCGAAAAACGCGACATTCTACCCCTCAAATGACCCACGCTCCCGAGCGAGATGTGCCGCGCCATGGCCAGGTTTTCACGCCGCCGGCCATAGTCGCCGCGATGCTGGCCCTGCGCCGCAACGGCGGCCGCGTGCTGGAGCCGGCCTGCGGCGACGGCGCCTTCTTGCAGCAGCTGCCCGGCTGCGTGGCCATCGAACTTGATTTGGTGCATTGTCCGCCGGGCGCGCTCAACCTCGACTTCTTCGCCTATCCCGAGTCGGAACAGTTCGACACCGTCATCGGCAACCCGCCCTACGTCAAGGCGCGCGACATCCAGCCCGGCACACAGCGCCATCTGCATTCGCGGCTGCTCAACGGCCACAGCAACCTGTACCTGCACTTCATCGAGAAGTGCGTGCGCCACCTGAAGCCGGGCGGCGAGCTGATCTTCATCACGCCGCGCGATTTCCTCAAGGCCACCGGCAGCGCGCGGTTGAACACCTGGCTTTTCGACCAGGGCACGATCACCGATTTCCAGGAGCTGGGCGACGCGCGCGTCTTCGACGGCGTGGTGCCCAACTGCGCCATCTGGCGCTTCGAGAAGGGCAACCTGGCGCGGCGCCTCGCCGACGGCCGGCGCATGGTGCTCTCCGGCGGGCAGCTCCTGCTCACCCGCGGCATCTACAGCGTGCCGCTGTCCAGCGTCTTCGCGGTGAAGGTCGGCGGCGTTTCGGGCGCCGACGAGATATTCACCCATGCCGAACTGGGCAACGCAGACTTCGTCTGCTCGAAGACGGCGCAGACGGGCGAGTTGCGCCGCATGATCTACCTCGACCGCGAGGGGCCGATCGATTATCTGGAGCCGTTCAAGGAACGATTGCTGGCGCGGCGGGTGATTCGCTTCGACGAGTCGAACTGGTGGAAGTGGGGCCGCCGCCACCATGTTTCCGATGCGCCACGCCTCTACGTCAACCAGAAGACGCGCAATCCTCGCCCCTTCTTCCTCAACGCCTGCAGGAATTACGACGGCGCCGTACTGGCGCTGTTTCCGCATCGCCCTGAAGTGGATATCGAATGCCTGGCCGGGATGCTCAACGACGTCGACTGGGCCGAGCTGGGCTTCGTCTGCGACGGCCGCTTCCTCTTCGCCCAGCGCAGCCTGGCGCAGGCGCTGCTGCCGGAGGCGTTCGCCCCCTTTGCGGCGCGCGGGCTGGTATAACATCCCCCCATGGTTCCTCGCCTGACAACCGCGCTCACCGGCCCGCTGCTCGACCTCGAGCGGACCTTCCTCGACCGCGCCACCGCCATCGAGCAATGGTTCCGCGCCCAGTGGCAGGAGCACACGCCGCCGTTCTACTGCTCGGTCGACCTGCGCAATGCCGGCTTCAAGCTGGCTCCCGTTGACACCAACCTCTTCCCGGGCGGCTTCAACAACCTCAATCCGGCCTTCCTGCCGCTGTGCGTGCAGGCGGCGATGACGGCGATCGAGAAGATCTGCCCGGACGCGAAGAACCTGCTGCTCATCCCCGAGAGCCACACGCGCAACCAGTTCTACCTGATGAACGTCGCGCGCCTGGCGACGATCCTCAACCGCACCGGCCTCGGCGTGCGCATCGGCACGCTGATCCCCGAGATCACGACGCCGACGCCGCTAGAGCTGCCGGACGGGCAGACGCTGCTGCTGGAGCCGCTCAGGCGGCTCAACGGCCGCCTCGGCCTCGACGGGTTCGATCCCTGCGCCATCCTGCTCAACAACGATCTGTCCGCCGGCGTGCCGGAGATCCTGAAAGACCTGCACGAGCAGGTCATCCTGCCGCCGCTGCATGCCGGCTGGCACATCCGCCGCAAGTCGCGCCACTTCGCCGCCTACGATCGCGTGGCGGGGGACTTCGCCCAGGCGATGGGCATCGATCCCTGGCTGATCAACCCGGATTTCGCCGTCTGCGGCCAGGTGAATTTCCAGGAGCGCCAGGGCGAGGAATGCCTCGCCGCCAACGTCGACACGGTGCTGACGCGCGTCAAGGCCAAGTACGCCCAGTACGGCGTGACGGAACAGCCCTTCGTCATCGTCAAGGCGGATGCCGGCACCTACGGCATGGGCATCATGACGGTGCGCGACGCCTCGGAAGTGAAGGGCCTCAACCGCAAGCAGCGCAACAAGATGGCGGTGGGCAAGGAGGGCCTGCAGGTCACCGAGGTCATCATCCAGGAGGGCGTGCACACCCACGAGACCATCGAGGGCAATGTCGCCGAGCCGGTGGTGTACATGATCGATCGCTATGTCGTCGGCGGCTTCTACCGGGTGAACACCGAGCGCGGCCGTGACGAGAACCTCAACGCGCCGGGCATGCGCTTCGAGCCGCTGGCTTTCGACTGCGGCTGCACGATGCCCGACCATAACTGCGCGCCGGACGACGCGCCCAACCGCTTCTTCGCCTATGGCGTGGTCGGCCGTCTGGCCCTGCTGGCTGCCGCCGTCGAGCTGGAGCTGTCGGCCCCGCCGATGGAAATCGCGTGAACGCCCCGCCGTCGGGCCGCCCCAAGGCGGGGCCAGCCAATAACATGGAGCGAAGCGAACATCCGTCACCCCCTTCCTCGGGAAGGGGGAGGGGGGGCAGGCAGTGAAACTCGCGTTCATCCTCGATCCCCTCGAACACCTCAAGGCCTACAAGGATTCCAGCGTCGCCATGCTGCGCGAGGCGCAGGTACGCGGCCACGAAGTCTGGGCGGTCATGCGTCCGGCGCTGGCCTGGCGTGACGGTGCCGTTCGCGCGGCTGCCTCGCACCTGACGCTGCGCGCCGATCACCACGACTGGTTCGAGGCGCAGGCGCCGCAGGAGACGGCACTCACGGCATTCGACGCCGTGCTGATGCGGCAGGATCCGCCCTTCGACATGGAGTACGTCGCCGCCACCTGGCTGCTGGAGCGCGCGCAGGCCGGCGGCGCGCGGGTCTTCAACGACCCGCGTGCGGTGCGCGACACATCCGAGAAACTCGCCATCCTGGAATTCCCGCAGTTCATTCCCGAGACCGTGGTGGCGCGCGAGCCGGAGACGCTGCAGGCCTTCATCGAGGCGGCCGGCGACACCATCCTCAAGCCCCTGGACGGCATGGGCGGCAGCCAGGTGTTCCGCGTGCGCCGCGACGACCCCAACCGCAACGTCATCGTCGAGACGCTGACCTGCTCCACGGCGCGCACCATCATGGCGCAGCGTTTCCTGCCGGCAATCTCGCAGGGCGACAAGCGCATCCTGCTCATCGGCGGCGAACCGGTGCCGTTCGCGCTGGCGCGCATCCCCAAGGCGGGCGAAACGCGCGGCAACCTCGCCGCCGGCGGCAGCGGCGTGGCGCAGCCGCTGACGGCGCGCGACCGCGAGATCGCCGAGCATCTTGCGCCGATCCTGCACGGCCGCGGCATCCTCCTCGCCGGTATCGACGTCATCGGCGACCATCTCACAGAGATCAACGTCACCAGCCCGACCTGCTTCGTCGAGATCGCGCAGCAGACCGGCTTCGACGTCGCCGGGATGTTCATCGACGCCCTCGAAAGGGAATGCAAAGCTTGAACCACAGAGGTCACAGAGAACACAGAGATTTCTCGGGTTTTTCTCTGTGCACTCTGTGTGCTCTGTGGTTCATGTTTTTCCTCGGCGGCTGCGCCAGGGCGCCGCAACTCCACCAGCGCGAAGCCTACGTTTTCGGCACCCGCGTCGAGGTTTCGGTATGGGGCGAATCGGCGGAGACGTCGCAGCAGGCGCTGGCGGCCGTCCTCGCCGAGTTCGATCGCCTGCACCGGATGCTGCATGCCTGGCAGCCTTCCGAACTGACCGCCCTGAATGAAGCCATCGCCCGCGGCGGGCGCGACATCGCCGTATCCCAGGAACTGACTTTTATTCTCAAGGACGCGGCATCCGTAGCGGCGCAGTCGGATCACCTGTTCAATCCCGCCATCGGCAAACTGGTCGCCTTGTGGGGTTTCCATTCCGACGAGTTCAAGCCGCAGTTGCCGGATGCCGTCGCGCTCGAAACCACGGTGAAGCCGAAGCCGCGCATGAGCGATCTCCTCGTCGAGGGCAACCAGGTGACGAGCCGGAACAGAGCGGTGCAGCTCGACCTGGGCGGCTATGCCAAGGGTTATGCGCTGGATCGCGCCGCCGCCATCCTGCGCGGGCAGGGCGTGAACAACGCCCTCATCAACATCGGCGGCAACGTCATGGCGCTGGGCGCCAAGGGCAGCCAGCCCTGGCGCGTCGGCATCCAGCATCCGCGCGCCGCCGCGCCGCTGGCCACGCTGGAATTGCGCGACGGCGAGGCCATCGGCACTTCGGGCGACTACCAGCGCTATTTCGAGGTCGACGGCAAGCGCTACTGCCATCTGCTCGACCCGCGCAGCGGCCGGCCGGCAGAAGGAACGCAAGCGGTCACGGTGCTGATTCCGCCGCGGACGGGCGCACCCCAAGGGCACTTCCTTCGGGGCGCCGGCGCGCTGTCGGACGCGGCCAGCAAGCCGCTCTTCATCGCCGGCAGCAAGGAGTGGCGAGGGTTGGCGCGACGTCTCGGCGTGGCGCAGGCGCTGCTGATCGACGGCGAGGGCGTGATGCATGTCACGGCGGCGTTTCGCCAGCGGCTTACCATGCTCGCATCCGACATGAAAATCGTGAGCGAACCGTGAGCGAAGAATACGTAAAATGCATGGTGCGCCGCCGCATCGGCCTGGATGCCCTGCGCCGACTGCGGCGCCTGGTCGATGCCGGAAAGGCGCAGGAGGCGGACAATGCCCGCCTGGCGCGGCATCTGACCCTCGCTCTCGCCGTCCTTGCGGGACTGACTTTTCTCCTCTTCATCCTGCGCTGATCCTCCCTGCGCTTCGGTTACAATCGCTGCGGAACCTCCGTCGCGATCATGATCGGTATTTTTCTGATAACCCACGGCAGCCTGGGCGAGTCGCTCGTCCAGTGCGCCTGCCACGTCCTCAACAAGCGCCCGCCGCAGATCGCGCAGCTCGGCGTGTCCGGCCAGGACGATCCGCTCGACGCCCTGCCGCTGGCGCGCGACATGATGAATCTGGTCGACACGGGCGAGGGGGTGCTGCTGCTCACCGACATCTTCGGCGCCACGCCGAGCAACATCGCGCTGAAGCTTCTGCAGCCGGGGCGGGTCGAGGGCGTTTCGGGGGTGAGCCTGCCCATGCTGCTGCGCGCGCTCACCTATCGCGAAAAGGACATGGAGACGCTGCTGGCCAAGGCCATTGCGGGCGGACGCGATGGCGTGATGCTGATGAGGGGCCCGCGCGATGCCCAGGGCTGAGGTGGAAATCATCAACAAGCTCGGCCTGCACGCCCGCGCCTCGGCGAAACTGACCCAGGTGGCGACGGCCTTCGCCAGTGAGGTCTGGCTGGAGCGCAACAATCGCCGCGTCAACGCCAAGAGCATCATGGGCGTCATGATGCTGGCGGCCGGCAAGGGTGCGACGGTGACCGTCGATACCGAGGGCGCCGACGCCGACGCCGCCCTGCAGGCCATCCTGAAACTCATTGCCGATAAGTTTGGCGAGGGGGAGTAGTGTCCTTCACGCTCCACGGCCTCGCCGTCTCCCACGGCATTGCCATCGGCCATGCCCATCTCGTCTCGCATGCGACGCTCGAGGTCGAGCACTACGTCCTGCCCGGCCGCTTCGTCGGCGAGGAGATCGCGCGCTTCGATGCGGCGGTGGCCGGGGTGCAGGCCGAACTGGATGCCCTGATGGCCGGCGCCGACCCCGGCGCGCCGGCCGAACTGACGGCCTTTATCGATCTGCACCAGATGCTGCTGGCCGATCCCCTGCTGATCGATGCGACGCGCGACTTGATCCGCGAGCGGCGCTGCAACGCCGAATGGGCGCTGGTGCAGCATATGGAGCGCCTTGCCGAGCAGTTCGACCAGATCGAGGACGAATACCTGCGCGAACGCAAGGCCGACATCGTGCAGGTGGTCGAGCGCCTGCTGAAAGTGCTCATGGGCCGCCCCGGCCATCCGCCCAGGCATGCCCGCGGCGAGCAGCTCATCGTCGTCGCGCACGATCTGTCGCCGGCCGACACCCTCCAGTTCAAGGAACTCAAGATCGGCGGCTTCGTCACCGATCTCGGCGCCGCCACCTCGCACACCGCCATCGTCGCGCGAAGCCTGGCGATTCCGGCGGTGGTCGGCCTGCACCACGCCCGCCACCTGATCCGCGAGGACGACATGCTGATCGTCGACGGCGCGCGCGGCGTGCTGATCGTCGATCCCGATGCCCGCGTGCTGGAGGAGTACCGCCTGCGCAAGAGCGCGCTGGAACTGGAGCGCGCCAAGCTCAAGCGCCTGAAGAAATCGCGGGCCGCTACCCTCGACGGGGCGGAAATCGAACTGGCCGCCAACATCGAACTGCCCGCCGACATGGGGCAGGTGAAGGCGGCCGGCGCCGCCGGCATCGGCCTGTTCCGCACGGAATTCCTTTTTCTCAACCGCGACGGCATGCCGGACGAGGAGGAGCAGTTCGCCGCCTACCGCAGCGTGGCGGAGGCCATGGAAGGCCGCCCGGTGACCATTCGCAGCCTGGACATCGGCGCCGACAAGAACCTGCGCGGCGTCGAGCGCACCGAGGCCAATCCGGCGCTCGGGCGGCGCGCCATCCGCTACTGCCTGGCCGAGCCGCAGATCTTCCTCACCCAGCTGCGCGCCATCCTGCGCGCCTCGCATCACGGCCGCGTCAAGCTGCTGGTGCCCATGCTGGCGCATGCGCACGAGATCGAGCAGACCCTGGCCCTGGTAGGACAGGCCAAGGAACAGCTGCGCACTCGCGGGCAGCCCTTCGACGAAGGCATCGAAGTCGGCGGCATGATCGAGATCCCCGCCGCCGCGCTGGCCCTTGGCGTGTTTCTGGCAAAGCTGGATTTCCTTTCCATCGGCACCAATGACCTGATCCAGTACACCCTCGCCATAGATCGCACCGACGAGGCGGTGGCGCATCTCTACGATCCGCTGCATCCGGCCGTGCTGCGCCTCATCGCCCACACCATCCAGGCCGGCGCGCGCGCCGGCCTGCCGGTGGCGGTGTGCGGCGAGATGGCCGGCGACCCCCAGCTCACGCGCCTGCTCCTGGGCATGGGCCTGCGCCAGTTCTCCATGCATCCGGCGCAGATCCTCGAGGTCAAGCAGCAGGTGCTGCAAAGCGACTGCGTCCGGCTGCGCCGCCAGGTCACGCGCATGCTCAACACCGACGACCCGGTCCGGCTGCGCGCCCAGCTGGAGCGACTCAACGCCAATTGACAAGCGCGGCCCGTCGCGGTAATTTCCTGTCCATAGCGCCGATTTGACCGTCAGCTTGCGGGCGCTTAATAAATACGGCTAAAGCGAGGGCGACCCAGTCCAGCGCTTAGCCGACTGGGTTTTTTTTTGCATGAAAGACACGACCAACAGCGTAGGCGAGGTCCGGCCGCAGCGCGCCCATTTCGACACGCCCCTCACCATGGCGGGCGGTGCCGTGCTGCCGGCGTTCGACCTTGTCTATGAAACCTACGGCGAGCTGAACGCGTCACGGTCGAATGCGGTACTGGTTTGCCATGCCCTGTCGGGCAACCACCATGTCGCCGGCTGGCATGCGGACACGCCGAAGAGCGTCGGCTGGTGGGACAACCTGGTCGGCCCCGGCAAGCCGCTCGACACGCGCAAGTTCTTCGTCGTCGGCGTGAACAACCTCGGCGGCTGCTACGGCTCGACCGGCCCGGTGACGATCAACCCGGCCACCGGCAAGCCCTGGGGCGCCGATTTCCCCGTGGTCACCGTCGAGGACTGGGTGGCGTCGCAGTCCCGCCTGGCCGATCGCCTCGGCATCGACACCTGGGCGGCGGTGATGGGCGGCAGCCTGGGCGGCATGCAGGCGATGCAGTGGACGCTGGAATATCCCGGGCGCATCAGACACGCCCTGGTCATCGCCTCGGCGCCCAAGCTGACGGCGCAGAACATCGCCTTCAACGAAGTGGCGCGCCAGGCCATCCTTACCGACCCGGATTTTCACGACGGGCATTACTACGAGCGCGGCGTCGTGCCGGCGCGCGGCCTGCGGCTGGCGCGCATGCTCGGCCACATCACCTACCTGTCCGACGACCAGATGGCGGAGAAATTCGGCCGCAAACTGCGCCAGGAAGCGCTGCAGTTCAATTACGCCGCGGATTTCGAGATCGAGTCCTACCTGCGCTATCAGGGCGACAAGTTCGCCGGCTTCTTCGACGCCAACACCTATCTCATCACCACCAAGGCGCTCGACTACTTCGATCCGGCACGCGATTACGGCGGCAACCTCGCCGCCGCGCTGGCGCGCGCGCGCGCGGACTTCCTCGTCGTGTCCTTTTCGACCGACTGGCGCTTCGCGCCGGAGCGTTCGCGCGAGATCGTCTACGGCCTGGTGCACAACGGCCTGGATACAAGCTATGCCGAGATCGCCTGCAGCGCCGGCCACGATTCCTTCCTGCTCGACGACCCGCATTACCATGCCGTGCTGCGGGCCTACTTCGAGGGCATTCGAGTATGACGAACGTGCTGGGACGGTTCGACTTCGACGTCATCGCCGACTGGATCAAGCCGGGCGAGAAGGTGCTCGACCTCGGCTGCGGCGACGGCAGCCTGCTGCGCTATCTGCGGGACGAGAAGGGGGTGCTCGGCTACGGCGTGGACAACGATCCCGACAATGTTCTGGCCTGCATCCGCAATGGCGTGAACGTCATCCAGATCAACATGGAAGCGGGTCTTTCGGGCTTCGAGGACGGCTTTTTCGACCATGTCGTGATGTCGCTGTCGCTGCAGACGGTGCGCCATACCGAGCAATTGCTCGCCGAGATGCTGCGCGTCGGCCGCGAGGCGGTGGTGAGCTTCCCCAACTTCGGCCAGCGCAGCCATCGCGAGGCGATTGCCGCCGGGCGCATGCCGGTGTCGAAAACGCTCCCCTACCAGTGGTACAACTCGCCCAACGTGCGCTTCTTCACGATGGCCGACTTCGAGGCGCTGTGCGCGGAGCGTGGCATCGTCCTGCGCGAGCGCCTCGGCTTCGACGGCGAGGCCACGGTTACCGAGGACCTCAACCTCAACGCCAGCATCGCCGTGTATCGGCTCGGGAAAGCAGGTTGAGCGCCGGCACGCCGCTGTTGCGTTCCAAGTTCTTCTGGGTCGCGGTGCTGTATTTCGCCGAGGGGTTTCCCCTCGGCATCTTCTACGAGATCTTCCCCGTCTACTTCCGCCAGCAGGGCGTCGACCTGCGCGACATCGGGGTTCTTTCCCTGCTCGGCCTGGCGTGGACCCTGAAGTTCCTCTGGGCGCCGGCGGTGGACCGCTTCCGCCATCACCGCCGCTGGATGGCCGCCGCCGACCTCGGCATGGGTGCCGTCATGATCGCCTTCGCCGCCTCGGCTGGCCTGCCGCACTGGATATGGGCGGCCATCGCCGTCTTCGCCGTGCTCTCGGCCACCAACGACATCGCCATCGACGGCTACACCATCGAACTGCTGCGGCGCGACGAGATGGGGCGCGGCAACGGACTGCGCATCGGTTTCTACCGCGCCGGCATGATCACCTCCGGCCTGGTGCTGATGGCCTCCGACCTTATCGGCTGGCCGGGCGCCTTCCTCTGCGCCGCGGCCCTGTTCGCGGCCTGCGCCGGAGCCTGCTTGCTGGCGCCGCGCGAGCAGGTGCGCGAGCGTCCGCCGACGACCGGGCTGGTGCAGGAGATACGTGTCTTTCTGGCGCAGCCGCACGGAGCTGCCGCGCTCGTCATGGTGTTGCTGGGCACGCTCTGGCTGGCCGACGGTGCGCTCAGGCTCTCCGCACGCTGGATCTGGTGGTGGCCGGCGATTGCCGCCGCGTCCGCCGCTGCCTACGGCCTGCTGCGCCTGGCCGGACGCGCCCGCCCGCCGGCGCCCGACGGGGAAGCTCCCGCCGGCTCGCTCTTCGGCGCACTCGCCGACATGATGCAGCGCCCCGGCGTCCTGCCGGTGCTGACTTTCGTGCTGATCTTCAAGCTGGGCGACGCCTCGATGGGCTTCATGGTCAAGCCGTTCTGGGTGGATGCCGGCTTCTCCGCAGCGGAGATCGGCCTGGTGTCGGTGAACATCGGCCTGGTGCTGTCGATCGCCGGCGGGCTGGCCGGCGGCTGGTATGCCGACCGTGCCGGCATCTTCAAGGCCTTGTGGGTGCTCGGCCTGGCGCAGGCCGTGTCGAATCTCGTCTATGCCCTCGCCGCCTGGATCCTGCCGCTGGGCGGCGCGCCGCTGTTGGAGCATCGCGCGCTGATCTATTCCGCCAGCGCGCTGGAATCCTTCACCGGCGGCCTCGGCACGGCGGCCTTTCTCGCCTTCCTGATGGCCATCGTGCGACGCAAGCACAGCGCCGCCGAATACGCCCTGCTCTCCTCGGTGTTCGCCGCCTCGCGTTCGGTGGCCGGGTGGGCTGGCGGCATCGGCGCGCATGCCATGGGCTATGCGCCGTATTTTCTGCTCACCTTCTTCCTGGCGTTCCCTGCCTACCTGCTGCTGCCGTGGGTGAAGCGAATGCTGGAGGCGCAGGAGCGGCGCGAGGCGGAAGACTGAGATTCCTCAGCGCCGGCCGCGCCGGCGATCCAGCCACCAGGCCAGCACGGGCAGCATCAACATGGACCCGGGCATGGCGAGAGTGACCAGATAAGGGGAGATCTGCGACAGCGCATTCAGCCGATCCTTCAATTCCAGGCGTTCGTCGGCGCTCCAGCGATCGCCATTGCGCTGTTTCATCAGCAGCGGCATCAGCCCTTTAGCCTTGAGCACTGCGCGCAGGACATGATCGCGCTCCCGCTTTTGTGCTTCAAGCATGTGGTGTACGAAACGGAGGCGAGGATGTTGCATGCCGCCGGCGGCAACTTCAACGGGGCGATCCTCACCATGCGGATGCTGCGGCATGGCGGTCAGCGGGCAGGCAGGATCGATTCGATGGCGCCGTGCAGCCGGCGCAAGGATCGCCAGATGAAGAAGCTGCGCTTTGCCCAGCGGAAGAAGGCGCGCGGCCGGGCGACGAGGAGGGCAACGCCGATGCCGGCCAGCCATTCCGGATGGGTCTTGGCCCAACGCCAGCCCGCGCGGACTTTTTCTGCGGCGCCGAAGGCGGGGGCGGCCGACTCGAGCGCCTGCATGATCATGACGCGCTGGGCCGCCGCCTGCAGCTGGAGGCGCTGCTTCTTTAGTGCCAGTTCAACGAATTTCGGATTCATTGTCCGGCCGGATCATGTCGCGATCCTGCGCCAGCTCCGAAATGCTGGCAGCGAACAGGCGCGATCCCTGGCGCCCGACGCGGGCGGCGGCCAGCGCCGCGAGGATGCCGATGGCGAGGAATACGGCCGTGAACACGCCCAGCGCCAGCAGGCGGTGGCTGTCCCACAGCAACACGGTGAGGAACAGCGCCAGCAGGACGGTGCCGAAGCCGAGAAAGAAAAACGCTGCCGCGGCATAGCCCAACAGCGTACCGAGGCGAAGCTTTTCCTCCTGAAACTCGGCAGCGAGGAGTTCCAGGCGGGTTTGCAGGATGCCCAGCGCCCCGGCTGCATAGTCGCGCAGCCGCGAACCCAGGCTTTTGCCCGGTGCGGGTTCCATGCTTCAGGAAGCGATCAGCGGCGGCCGATGAGCAGGCCGACGATGAAGCCGATGCCGGCGGCAATGCCGATCGAGCGCCACGGGTTGTCGTGCACGTAGTCGTCGGTCGCACGCGCGACTTCCTTGGTCCTTTCCAGGGCGGCGGCTTGCGCGTCGACCAGGTTCTGGCGGGCGCTGATCAGGTGGTCCTGCAGCTTGGCGCGCAGGTCGGCCATTTTTTCGCCCGCCTGTCCGGCGGTGGCCTTGAAGATTTCCTCGGCATCGGCGACGACGACCTTGAGGTCGGCGATGAGCTTTTGCTTGTTAACATCGGTCATTTCGGGCATGGTTCATCTCTCCGCGTGAATGGCAAATATTCCAATGGAAGGCTACCGATTTTCGCGGTTCATGGCAAATCCGCCGGTCAACCGGCGTCATAATCGTAATCGATGATCAGGGGGGCGTGATCGGAGAACCATGCCCCCTTGTAGACGGTCGCATTGCATGCGGCGGCGGCCAGATCCGGGGTGGCGATGTGGTAGTCGATGCGCCACCCGACATTCTTTGCACGGGCCTGGCCGCGGTTCGACCACCAGGTGTAGGCCTCCCCTTCGGTGCCCGGGTGCAGATTCCGGTATGCATCGACGAACCCGACCGGCCCGAAGACCTCGCCCATCCAGGCACGCTCTTCCGGCAGGAATCCGGAGTTCTTCAGGTTGCCTTTCCAGTTCTTCAGGTCGATTTCCCGGTGGGCGATGTTCCAGTCGCCGCACAGCAGGACTTCCCGGCCGGAACGCCTGAGTTGTTCCAGGTGGGGCCGGAAATGCCCGAGGAAGCGGAATTTCGCTTCCTGCCGCTCGGGCGAGGAGGACCCGGAAGGCAGGTAAACCGAAACGACGGACAGCTTGCCGAACACCGCCTCGATGTAGCGCCCCTCGGCATCGAATTCCGGGATGCCGAAGCCCTCGATGATCTGCACAGGCTGGCGCCGGCTGTACAGGCCGACCCCGCTGTAGCCCTTTTTCTCGGCGTAATGAAAAAACCCGAAGTAACCGTCGGGATTGAGGAATTGAGGGCTCATGTCGCCGGCCTGGGCCTTGAGTTCCTGCAGGCAGACGATGTCGGCCTCCTGGCGCTTTAGCCAGTCGAAGAAGCCTTTGCGGGCGGCCGAGCGGATGCCGTTCAGGTTCAAGGTTATGATACGCAGCATCGCGGATTGTCCGGACGGGGAACATGGATTGTAGCGGGGAGTTCATTGCTTTTGCGGTCGAGACGGGGGTGCTGCGCTTCGGCGAGTTCAAGACCAAGGCGGGCCGCTTGAGCCCGTATTTCTTCAATGCCGGGCTGTTCAGCGACGGCGCTTCGCTCAATCGGCTGACCGAGTTCTACGCCCGCACCATCCTCGACTCGAGGCTGCCCTGCGACATGCTGTTCGGGCCGGCCTACAAGGGCATCCCGCTGGTCGCCGGCACGGCCATCGCCCTGGCCCAAAAAGGGCGGAATCTGCCTTATTGCTTCAACCGCAAGGAAGCCAAGGACCATGGCGAAGGGGGTACGCTGATCGGCGCCCCGCTGGCCGGACGGGTACTGATTGTCGACGATGTCATCTCGGCCGGCACCTCGGTGCGCGAGTCCGTGGAATTGATCCGTACCGCCGGCGCCACCCCTTGCGGGGTCGTCATTGCGCTGGACCGCATGGAGCGTGGCCTGGGCGAACTCTCCGCCGTGCAGGAGGTGCAGCAGGCTTACGGCATCCCGGTCGTGGCGGTGGCGACTCTGGACGATTTGCTGGCCTATCTTGGCGGCAGGGCGGAACTGGCGCAGAATTTGCAAGCGGTCCTTCAATACCGACAACGATACGGAATAAAAAATGATGCTTAGGCTCGGCTCGGCCTTGATGCTATTAAGCGCCGCGATGTTTCCGGCACCGGCGGCGGCGCAGGGGCGCACGACCTATTGCTGCACCGACGACGGCGGCAAGCAAACGTGTTCCGACGTGCTGCCGAAGCAATGCTACGGTCGTGCCTATCGCGAGATCAACGCGCAGGGCGTGACGACCAAACGCATCGATGCGCCGCTTACCGCAGAGCAGCGCGCACAGAAAGAGGCCGAAGCCAAAAAGGTCAAGGAGGAGGAGGTCAAGCGACTTGAGCAGGATCGCAGGAACCGTGCCCTGCTTGCCACCTATGCCTCCGAGCAGGATATCGATTACGTGCGCGATCGCACCGTCGCCGATATCGAGAAGGCCATCAAGGCCCTGCAGGAGAAGCAGGCCGAGTTGGCCAAGCGGAAGCAGCAACTCGATGCCGAGGCGGAGTTCTACAAGAAAAAACCCATGCCGCCGCAGTTGCAGTCGCAGATGCGCGACAACGAAACCGAGATGAAGGCGCATCGGACGGCCATCGAGGGCAGGCAGAAGGATATCCTGACCGTCAAGGCCCGCTACGATGAAGAGAAGTCTCGCTATCGGGAACTGACGAAAAATAAGGCCGCGGGCGGAACCGGAGCCACGGTTCATGTGCCGGCTGCGGGTGCTGATTCAAGGCCGCGCTGACCCCCGGCGAGATGCCGACTCTCCAGCTCGTTCTGGTCGTTTCCGCCGTTCTTGCCGCGGTTCTGGCCATCCGCGCTCACTATCTAGAGGAATCCCGGCGCTGGCAGGTCTATGCTTTCAAGCCGCTGGCCACGTTGCTGATCCTGGCGCTGGCTCTTTCCCTGTCCCCTGCCAGGCCGGAATATCGCTGGGCGATCGCTGCCGGCCTGCTGTTTTCGACGGCCGGAGACGTATTTCTCATGCTTCCGCGCGACCGCTTCGTCGCCGGGCTGGCGAGTTTCCTCATCGCCCACCTGTGCTACATCGGAGCCTTCTCCATCGGTGTGCCGTTCGGCGCCGTGCCGCTGCTCTGGCTGCCATTTTTCGCGGCGGGCGGGCTGGTGGTGGCGCTGGTCTGGCCGGGACTGAAGCCGGTGCTGCGCGCGCCGGTGGCAGTCTATGTGGTCGTGATCGCCGCGATGGCGGGTCAGGCCACCGGGCGCTGGTATGTATCGGGAAGCATGGTGGCGCTGGCGGCTGCGGTCGGCGCCGGGCTCTTCGTTATCTCGGATGCGGTGCTGGCGATCGACCGCTTCCGCCGGCAATTCCACTCCGCCCGTGCCGTGACCCTGGCAACCTACTGGTCGGCGCAGCTGCTGATCGCGATTTCCGTATCAGCCGGCTAGTTTTTTCCGCAGCAGATCGTTCACCTGCTGCGGATTGGCCTTGCCCCTGGTCACCTTCATGGCCTGGCCGACCAGTGCATTGAAGGCCTTCTCCTTGCCGGCGCGGAATTCCTCCACGGACTTCGGGTTGGTGGCAAGCACCTCGTCGATGATTTTTTCCAGGGCGCCGCTGTCGGATATCTGACGCAGGCCCCGCGACTCAATCAACTCATCAACGGGTTGGGGGTAACCCCCCTGAACTGTGTAGTTGGACTTACGCGCTTCGTCCCAAAACTCCGTGAACAGATCCCTCGCAGTCTTTGCATTGATTGTCCCTTCACGGACCAGACTTAGGATGTGCCCAAGAGTGTCGGCGCTCACGCCAAATTTCCAGGGGAGCAAACCTTCTTCATTGAGCTTTGCCGCAACTTCATTGATGACCCAGTTTGCACAAAGCTTTGCGTCGGGTTCGCCACCTTCTTTCTGTGAAGCCCTGACTACATTCTCAAAATAGTCCGCCGTCTCGCGCGCGGCAGTCAGGCTGTCGGCGTCGCAGGCGGAAAGGCCGTAGTCACGTACGAAACGCTCCCTCATCGCTTCCGGCAGCTCCGGCATGTCGGCCTTGATCTCCTCGATCCAGTCAGGAGAAATCTCCAGCGGCAGCAGGTCGGGATCAGGGAAGTAGCGGTAGTCGTGCGCTTCCTCCTTCGAGCGCATGGCGCGCGTCTGCCCGGTTGCGGGATCGAACAGCACGGTGGACTGGACGATGCGGCCGCCGTCTTCCAGCGTCTCGATCTGCCAGCGCGCCTCGTACTCGATGGCCTGCTGCAGGAAGCGGAAGGAGTTGAGGTTCTTGATCTCGCGCCGCGTGCCGAGCACGTCGGAACCCTTCGGCCGCACCGAGACGTTGGCGTCGCAGCGGAAGGAGCCTTCCTGCATGTTGCCGTCGCAGATACCGATCCAGCGCACCAGGGCGTGCAAGGCCTTGGCGTAGGCCACCGCTTCATCCGCGCTACGCATGTCCGGCTCGGAGACGATTTCCAGCAGCGGTGTGCCGGCGCGGTTGAGGTCGATGCCGGACTTGCCGTGAAAGTCCTCGTGCAGCGACTTGCCGGCATCCTCCTCGAGATGGGCGCGGGTGAGGCGGATGAGCTTTTCACCCGCCGTGTCGGAGAGACTGACTTTTATGTGGAGGCCGCCGCCCGAGACCACCGGCAGCTCGAACTGGCTGATCTGGTAGCCCTTGGGCAGGTCGGGATAAAAGTAATTCTTGCGCGCGAAGATCGAGCGCGGGGCGATCTTTCCGCCCACCGCCAGGCCGAAGCGGATGGCGCGCTCCACCGCGCCGCGGTTGAGCACCGGCAGCACGCCGGGCAGGGCGATGTCCACCGCGCAGGCCTGCGTGTTCGGTTCCGCGCCGAAGGCGGTCGAGGCGCCGGAGAATATCTTCGACGCAGTGTTGAGCTGGGCGTGGGTTTCCAGCCCGATGACGATTTCCCAGTTGGCGAGGCCCATGGTTTCCTTCCCTCAGGCGCAGGTGCCGGCGCGCCGGTCGTAGATCATCGGCAGGAGCTGATCCCAGGCGCTGCCCGAGCACATCTTCTCGCACTGCTGGAAGGCGACCGTGACGCGCGTGCCCTGTTCCCACATGCGCACGATGCAGCTGCCGTTCTGCTGGGTGAGCTCGATGGCGGGCAGTTCCTTCGTCTGGCGGAAATCCTTCAGGACGAAGTGGCAGATGCCGTGCTGCGGGTAATCGATCCTTGCTTCGAAGGCGCGCACCCGCGCCGCAGCGACGTCCAGCTTGAGCATGCCCCTTGTGCCGGTTTCGTCGCGGTAGCTGCAGTCCGATTTCACCTCCAGCGGGCGTACCGGTATGGGCGGCGGCCGCTCGATAATGGCGCAGGCGCCGAGCAGGGCCGTGAGCAACAGAAGCAGCAGTTTGCGCAGCATGATTTCTCCCGGCTCAGGCGCAGGAACCCTTGCTCCGGTCGTTGAGGATGGGCCAGAGGTAGCTGAAGGAATTGCCCGAGCACATCTTCTCGCACTGCTGGAAGGCGACCGTGACGCGTTCGCCCTGTTCCCAGACGCGTACGACGCAGCGGCCCTTGGCCTGGCTGAGCTCGATGGCGGGCAGTTCCTTCGTCTGGCGGAAATCCTTCAGGTCGAAGCGGCAGGCGCCGCGTTTCGGGATGTTCACCTTCGCCTCGAAGGCATGCACCTTCGCTTCCGCCACGCTCAGTTTGAGCGCGCCGTTGTAGCCGGTTTCGTCGCGAAAATTGCAATCCGTCTTGACGTTGAGCGGGCGCACCGGGATGGGGCCCGGCCTGGCCGGCTTGGCCGCGGCCGGCGGCGCCTTGGCGACCGCAGCGGGCGGTTGGGCCTCCGCGATTGGCGCTGCCTTCTCCGGCGCGGCGCAGGCGCCGAGGAGCAAGGCGGGCAGCAGCAGGGCGAGCTTTCTATCCATCATTTCAGGGCCTCAAAGTGCGGGGGCGCGACGGTGCCAGTCGCTGGCGAGCTGGTACTGGTGGGCGGCATTGAGCATGCGTGCCTCGGCGAAATAATCGCCGATGATCTGCAGGCCGACCGGGAGAGTCCTGGCGCCCGTGCCGCAGGGAATCGACATGCCGGGCAGTCCGGCGAGGTTGACGGCGATGGTGTAGATGTCGGAGAGGTACATCTGCACCGGGTCGCCTGCCTTGGCGCCGAGCCCGAAGGCCACCGAGGGGCTGGTCGGGCCCATGATCAGGTCGCAGGACTTGAAGGCCTCGGCAAAGTCAGCCGCGATGAGGCGGCGGATGCGCTGCGCCTGCAGGTAGTAGGCGTCGTAGTAGCCGTGCGACAGCACGTAGGTGCCGATCAGGATGCGCCGCTTCACTTCCGCGCCGAAGCCCTGGGCGCGGCTCTTGCAGTACATGTCGGCGAGGTCGCCGTACTGCGGGGCGCGCCAGCCGTAGCGCACGCCGTCGAAGCGCGACAGGTTGCTGGAGGCCTCGGCCGGGGCGATGACGTAGTAGGCCGGCACCGACAGCTTCATGTTGGGCAGGCTGATATCCACCGTGACGGCGCCGAGCCTGCGGTACTCGGCGATGGCCGCCTCGACCGCCTGCGCCACGTCCGCCGACAGGCCCTCGGCGAAGAATTCCTTGGGCAGGCCTATCCGCAGTCCGGCGAGCGGCTTTTCCAGATCCCGCGCGTAGTCCTCGGCCGGCCGGTCCAGGCTGGTCGAGTCGCACGTATCGAAGCCGGCCATGGCGTTGAGCAGCAGGGCGCAATCCTCGGCGCTCTTCGCCATCGGCCCGGCCTGGTCGAGCGAGGAGGCGAAGGCGATCATGCCGTAGCGCGACACCGTGCCGTAGGTGGGCTTCAGGCCGGTCAGGCCGCACAGGGCCGCCGGCTGGCGGATCGAGCCGCCGGTGTCGGTGCCGGTGGCGGCGAAAGTCAGTCTGGCGGAGACGGCGGCGGCCGAGCCGCCCGAGGAGCCGCCGGGCACGGCGGCCATGTCCCAGGGGTTCCTCACCGGGCCGTAGAAGGAGGTTTCGTTGGACGAGCCCATGGCGAATTCGTCCATGTTGGTCTTGCCCAGCGTGACCGTGCCGGCGTCCTTGAAGCGCGCGATCACCGTGGCGTTGTAGGGGCTGACGAAGTTCGACAGCATCTTCGAGCCGCAGGTGGTGAGCCAGCCCTCGGCGCAGAAAATATCCTTGTGTGCCAATGGGATGCCGGTGAGCGGGCCGGCCTCGCCGCGCGCAAGGCGCGCATCGGCTCCGCGTGCCATGGCCAGGCTCCTGTCGCGGTCGACCGTGATGAAGGCGTTGAGCTGCGGGTTGAGCGCCTCAATGCGGTCAAGGAACAGCGTTGCCAGTTCGACGCTGGAGATTTTCTTTCCCGCCAGGGCGGCGGCGAGCTCTTTCAGGCTGGCGTTGATCATTTCCGTGTAGGTCGGCCTTCAGGCCGACGCAGCTTGTCCGAGTGGGATTTCCTTCGGTCATCGGGCCGAAGCCCGACCTACTCAATCACCCTAGGCACCAGATACAGCCCGGCTTCGACTTCCGGGGCGATTTTCTGGAAATCTGCGTGACGATCGGTCTCGGTGACGCGATCATCGCGCAGACGCTGGGCAACATCCTGGGCATGGGCCATCGGCTCGACGCCGGCGGTACTCACCGCTTGCATTTCCTCGATGAGGGCGAAAATGCCGTTCAACTGGTCGCGCGTCTGTTCCGCCTCGCCGGGGGCGAGTTCGATGCGGGCAAGATCGGCGATGCGCTGAACCTGGTCGAGGCTGAGGGACATGGCGCGGGGGCTAAAAATGCGAAGCGCAATAGAGTATCATAGGGACTCGATTTTCCGCATTCCGCAGGGACAAAGCATGTTCGGTTTTCTCCGCTCCTATTTTTCCAACGACTTGGCGATCGACCTCGGCACCGCCAACACGCTGATCTACGTGCGCAGCAAGGGCATCGTGCTGAACGAGCCGTCGGTAGTGGCGATCCGCACCGAAGGCGGCCCCAACGCCAAGAAAACCATCATGGCGGTCGGCCATTCGGCCAAGCAGATGCTGGGCAAGACCCCCGGCAGCATCACCGCCATCCGGCCCATGAAGGACGGCGTCATCGCCGACTTCACGGTCACCGAGCAGATGTTGAAGCAGTTTATCAAGAAGGTTCACGACTCGCGCCTGTTCTCGCCTTCCCCGCGCATCATCATTTGCGTACCCTGCGGCTCGACCCAGGTCGAGCGGCGCGCCATCCGCGAGTCTGCCCTAGGCGCCGGCGCCTCCCAGGTCTATCTGATCGAGGAGCCGATGGCGGCGGCCATCGGCGCCGGCATGCCGGTATCGGACGCGACCGGCTCGATGGTGGTGGACATCGGCGGCGGCACCACCGAAGTGGGCGTCATCTCGCTGGGCGGCATGGTGTATGCCGGCTCGGTGCGCGTCGGCGGCGACAAGTTCGACGAGGCCATCATCAACTACATCCGCCGCAATTACGGCATGCTGATTGGCGAGACCACCGCCGAATCGATCAAGAAGGAAATCGGCTCCGCCTTTCCCGGCTCCGAGGTAAAGGAGATGGAGGTGAAGGGACGCAACCTGGCCGAGGGCATTCCGCGCAGCTTCACAATTTCCAGCAACGAGATCCTCGAAGCGCTCACCGAGCCGCTGAATGCCATCGTCGGCGCAGTCAAGCAGGCGCTGGAGCAGACGCCGCCCGAACTGGGCGCCGACATCGCCGAGAAGGGCATGGTACTCACCGGCGGCGGCGCGCTGTTGCGCGACATCGACCGCCTGTTCATGGAAGAGACCGGCCTGCCGGTTATCGTCGCGGAAGATCCGCTGACCTGCGTGGTGCGCGGTTCCGGCATCGCGCTGGAGAAGGTGGATACGCTCGGGAGCATCTTTGCCAATGAGTGAGGCGTGAGGAGGGAGGGGTGAGGAGAAACCACCGGGCGCAGAACGTTCATCCCGCTTTTTCTCCCCACTCCTCACCCCCCTCCCCTTACTGACAGATGTCCGTCGTCGGTCACCAGCCGCCTCCTTTCTTCAAGCGTGGCCCTGCGCCGCTGGCGCGGCTCGTCTTCTTCGTCATCCTTTCGCTCGCCCTTCTGGTGCTCGACCTCAAGTATCGCTACCTGGAGCTGGCCCGCCAGGGTGTGGCTACAGTGCTCTATCCCCTGCAGCGCGCCGCCTATGCGCCGGTCGATCTCTACGGGCAGTTCAGCGACTATTTTTCCAGCCTCGCCGCCGTGCAGCGGGAAAACGTCCAGCTCAAGCGCAAGGAACTGGAGTCGGCCAACTGGCTCCTGCGACAGCAGCACCTGGAACTGGAGAACCAGCGGTTGCGCGAGTTGCTCGACATGAAGGCCAGGCAGCCGGTGTCCGGCACCATGGCCGAGATCCTGTACACGGCGCGCGATCCCTTTTCCCGCCGTGTCATCGTTGATAAGGGCGGCCAGCACGGCATTGCGGGCGGACAGGCGGTTGTCGACGAAGCGGGCGTCCTCGGCCAGGTGACCCGCGTCTATCCCCTGCAAAGCGAGGTGACCCTGGTTACCGACAAGAACCAGGCGGTGCCCGTGAAGATCGTGCGCAACGGACTGCGCACCGTCCTTTTCGGCGCCTCCGGTGGCCAGCTCGAACTGCGCTTCCTCGCCGCCAATGCCGATGTACAACCTGGCGATTCCCTCGTCACCTCCGGACTGGACGGCGTCTACCTGCCCGGCCTGCCGGTGGCGAAGGTGTTGCGGGTTGAACGCGATGCCGCCTATTCGTTCGCCCGCATCCTCTGCGAGCCTGCCGCCGGCGTGGAGAAGCACGGCCAGGTGCTGATTCTCGGCTCGCGCGACCCGCTGCCGCCGCAGGTCGTCGAAACCGAAGCGCGCGACAAGCCCACCAAGGGCCGGAAAGGAAAGGGGAGGGAGTAATGGCGATTCAGCCCAGCCACAGCTCCCGCCGCATACTGCTGCCTGTCCGGCAGTGGTTCATCCTGTTTTCGCTTGTCGCGGCGTTTTTTCTCAACCTCATTCCGCTCGGCGATGCCCCCGGCATGCCGGACTGGGTGGCACTGGTGCTGGCCTTCTGGAGCGTACGCGAGCCCTTGCGCCTCGGCATGGGCACTGCTTTTGTGGTCGGCCTGCTGATGGATGTCGCTTCCGGCAGCGTCATGGGACAGCATTCACTGGCCTATCTGATGTTGTCTTATGCCGCCGGCGGACTGTCACGGCGCATTCTCTGGTTCCCGCTCGTCCAGCAGGCCCTGCATATCCTGCCATTGCTGCTGGCAACTCAGGTTGTGATGGTCGTGACACGGCTGGTCGGGGGGGCGGATTTTCCCGGCTGGGGCTATTTCCTCGGCAGTTTCAGCGGTGCTTTGCTTTGGTTCCCGCTCACCTTCGTCCTTCTGCTGCCGCAGTACCAGCCGATCGAGAAGGACGAGAACCGTCCGATCTAGCCAAGTCGATGCGCCCTGCCGAATTCAAGAATCCCGAACAGGAACTTGATCGCTTCCAGCGGCGCCTGGCGGTGGCAGGCGGCTTGGTGTTGTTCGCCTTTTTCCTGCTCTTTGTGCGCTTTTTCTGGCTGCAGGTCGTCCAGCACGAGCACTACCAGACGCGCGCCGAGGACAATCGCATTTCCCTGGTGCCGATCGTGCCCAACCGCGGCGTCATCGTCGATCGCAACAGCGTCGTGTTGGCGCACAGCTACTCCGCCTATACGCTGGAAATCACGCCGGGCAAGGTGGCCGACCTGGAAGCCGTCATCAACGAACTGGCCGGCGTGATCGACATCCAGTCGAAAGACCGCAAGCGCTTCCGCAAGCTGCTCGAGGAAAGCAAGAATTTCGAATCGCTGCCCATCCGCACGCGCCTCACCGACGAGGAGGTGGCGCGCTTCGTTGCCCAGCGCTTCCGTTTCCCCGGCGTGGATATCAAGGCGCGGCTGTTCCGGCAGTATCCGCAAGGTGAGCTGGCCTCCCATGCCCTGGGCTATATCGGCCGCGTGAACGACCGCGACCTCGGCACGATCGAGCGCAACAACGCCGAGGACAACTACCGCGGCACGGAGCATTTCGGCAAGACCGGGCTGGAGCAGAAGTACGAATTCGAGTTGCACGGCCAGACCGGCTTCGAGCAGGTCGAGGTCGACTCCGGCGGGCGGGCCGTGCGCGTATTGGAGCGCACGGCGCCCGTTTCGGGCAACAACCTGGTGCTGACGCTCGACGCGAAGCTGCAGCAGGTGGTGGAAAAGGCCTTCGGCAAGCGCCGCGGCGCGCTGGTGGCCATCGATCCATCGAGTGGCGGCATCCTGGCGCTGGTCTCCATGCCCGGCTACGACCCTAACCTGTTCGTCGACGGCATCACTACGCAAGACTGGGAAATCCTCAACACCTCGGAGGACAAGCCGATGGTGAATCGCGCCCTCAATGGCGCCTATCCTCCCGGCTCGACCTTCAAGCCCTTCATGGCATTGGCGGCCCTCGAAATCGGCAAGCGGACGCCGCAGCAGACCATTTCCGATCCGGGCTTCTTTACCTTCGGCGGACACACCTTCCGCGACGACAAGAAGGGCGGCCACGGCGTGGTGGACATGTACAAGTCCATCGTGCATTCCTGCGACACCTACTACTATGTGCTTGCCAACGACATGGGCATCGACGCCATCTCCAGCTTCATGCGCCAGCTCGGTTTGGGCCAGCGCACCGGCATCGACATCGAGGGCGAGTCGGAGGGCGTGCTGCCTTCGCAGGAATGGAAGAGGAAGCGCTTCAGGAAGCCGGAACAGCAGAAGTGGTATGCCGGCGAGACTATTTCCATCGGCATCGGCCAGGGCTACAACGCCTACACGCCGATCCAGCTGGCCCAGGCCACCGCGGCCCTGGCCAGCGGCGGTGTCATCTACCGCCCCCATCTGGTGAAGCACATCGAGAACATCAACACCGGCGAGCGCACCCCGATCGAGCCGCAGCCCTTGCGCACCCTGCCGCTCAAGCTGGCCAACATCGAGGTCATCAGGCAGGCGATGGTCGGCGTGAACAAGGAAGGCACCGGCGCGCGTGCCTTTGCCGGAGCGGAATACGTCTCCGCCGGCAAGACCGGCACGGCACAGGTGTATAGCCTGAAGGGAGGCAAATACGACCACGGCAAGGTGAGCGAGCGTCTGCGCGACCACGCCCTGTTCATCGCCTACGCGCCGGCCGACCAGCCGACCATCGCGCTGGCGGTGCTGGTGGAAAACGGCGGCTTCGGCGCGCAGTCGGCCGCCCCGATCGCGCGCCAGGTGCTCGACTACTGGCTGCTCGGCAAGCTGCCCAGGGAAGCAGCCCCGGAAATCGAGGAGGCGGGCGAGGATGACTGATCTCATGTTCCAGCCGCGCGAGTGGGGGCGGCGCCTCGTCGCTCCCATCGATCCGCCGCTGTTACTGTTGCTCGCGCTGCTCCTCGGTTACGCGCTGCTGGTGCTGGCGAGCGCCTCGCCCGAGCGTCTGAACAACCAGTTCATCAACCTGGCCGTGGCGCTGGTGGTGATGCGCGTAGCGGCGCAGATTCCACCGCAGCGACTGATGCACCTGGCCCTGCCGTTGTATGTTTTCGGCGTGCTGCTGCTGGTGGCCGTCGCCCTGTTCGGCGATGTTTCCAAGGGCGCTCGGCGCTGGCTCAACCTGGGCTTCATGCGCATCCAGCCTTCGGAGATCATGAAGATCGCGATGCCGCTGATGCTCGCCTGGTATTTCCAGAAGCACGAGGCCATGCTGCGCCTGCGTGACTGGCTGGCGGCCTGCCTCATCCTGCTGTTGCCCGTCGCCCTCATTGCCCGGCAGCCGGATCTCGGCACGTCGATCCTCGTCTTCGCGGCGGGTTTCTTCGTCATCTTTCTTGCCGGCCTGTCCTGGAAGGTGCTCGCGCTGATGTTCTTCGGCGGTCTGGCCAGCCTGCCTTTCGCCTGGACCCTGCTGCACGACTACCAGCGCCACCGCATCCTGACCCTGATCGATCCCGAGGCCGATCCGCTCGGCAAGGGTTTCCACATCATCCAGTCCACGATTGCGGTGGGTTCCGGCGGCATCCTCGGCAAGGGCTGGGGCAACGGCACGCAGACGCACCTCGAATTCCTTCCCGAGCGGCACACCGATTTCATCTTCGCCGTGCTCTCCGAGGAGTTCGGCCTGCTCGGCAACACTTTCCTGCTGGTGCTCTACGCGCTCCTCATTGGCCGCGGCTTGATGATTTCGGCTAACGCGCCGACGCTGTTCTCACGCCTGCTGGCCGGCAGCGTGACCCTGATCTTCTTCACTTATGCCTTCGTGAACATGGGCATGGTCAGCGGCATCCTGCCGGTGGTGGGCGTGCCGCTGCCCTTTGTCAGCTACGGCGGCACGGCGCTGGTGACGCTGTTCCTCGGCGTGGGCATACTGATGAGCATCCATAAACATCGCATGCTTGTTCAAAAATGATGAAGGCAAAGGCGCAGCCACGGATTACGCAGCTAATGCTTTTCCTGCTTTCGTTGCTGGCCGGTTGCGGCTCGCAGCCGCCGCGCATGATCGAGCGCGACGAGGCCGTTGCACCGCCCGCTGCCGCGAAGCCGACGCCTCAGAAGCCGCAGTACACCCTCAAGCGCGGTGGCGGCTATTACCAGGACGACGGCCCGGGCGACAGCGTGCCGGACAATCTCGATGCGATCCCCGATGCCCAGCCACGGGCCGAGCCGCTGCACCGCTTCGCCAACCGACCATATACCGTACTGGGCCGGGACTATGTGCCGTCTCAGGAGCTGAAGCCCTACAAGGTGCGCGGCATCGGCAGCTGGTACGGGCGCAAGTTCCACGGCCAGAAGACTTCCATAGGCGAGGCCTACGACATGTTCGCCATGACGGCGGCGCACCCGACGCTGCCCATTCCCAGTTACGCGCGGGTGACGAACCTCGCCAACGGCAAGTCAGTGGTCGTGCGGGTGAACGACCGTGGCCCCTTCCTGCACGATCGCGTGATCGACCTCTCCTACGCCGCCGCCTGGAAGCTCGGCTACATCGGCAGCGGCAGCGCGCAGGTGGAGGTCGAAAGCGTGCTGCCGAGCGAAACGCTGCTGGCGGCGGCGCCGCCCGCAGCGGCGAGCGATCCCGTCGCCGGGCTCGTCGCGCCCGCGCCCGCCGAGGCGCCGACCCTGCCGGCCATGCAGGAACTGCGCGGCACCTTCCTGCAGCTCGGCGCCTTCGGCAGCCAGGAGAATGCCGAGAGCTTTCGTGCCCGCATCCTCAGGCAGCTCGACTGGCTGACCGAAGCGATTCACGTCAATGCGAAGGACGGCTTGTACCGCTTGCACCTCGGCCCCTATCGCGACGTGCAGGAAGCCGACCGCGTCGCCGAGCGCATCCGCGAGGCGCTGGCCTTCAAGCCCTTCGTCATCCAGCGGTGACGGTATAATTATTCGCTTTCCGTACGCCCTTTCCCCGATGAGATTTCCTGCCTTTCTTCTTTCGCTTTGTCTTGCCGGGCTGACTCACGCGCAGATCCTGCCGCAGGCCCCTACCGTGGCGGCGAAATCCTGGCTGCTGCTCGACTATTCGACCGGCCAGGCGCTGGCCTCCTACAACCCGGACGAACGCGTCGAGCCGGCCTCGCTGACCAAGCTGATGACAGCCTATGTGGTGCTGGGAGCCTTGAAGGAAGGCAAGATCAAGCCCACGCAGACGGTGCCGGTGTCGGAGCGGGCCTGGAAGACGCAGGGCTCGCGCATGTTCATCGAGCCCAAGCGACCCGTGACGGTCGACGAACTGCTGCGCGGCATGATCGTGCAGTCGGGCAACGATGCCTGCGTGGCGCTGGCCGAGGCGGTGGCTGGTTCCGAGGAGGCCTTCGCACAGTCGATGAACCGCGAGGCGCAGCGGCTCGGGCTGAAGAACACGCATTTCGTCAACGCCACCGGCCTGTCCGATCCGCAGCACTATTCGACGGCGCGCGATCTGGGCGCGCTGGCCGCCGCGCTGATCCGCGACTTTCCCGAGCATTACCCGCTCTACGCTTTGCGCGAGTACACCTACAACCGCATCAGCCAGGCCAACCGCAACCGCCTGCTCTGGCTCGATCCGGCCGTCGACGGCGTCAAGACCGGCCACACCGAGAATGCCGGCTACTGCCTGGTCGCTTCCGCCAGGCGCGGGCCGCGCCGCCTGCTGTCGGTGGTGATGGGCACGTCCTCCGACGGCATGCGCACGCAGGAGTCGCAGAAGCTGCTCAACTTCGGCTTCCAGTTCTTCGACGCGGTGAAGCTCTACGCCAAGGATCAGGCAGTGTCCCAGCTCAAGGTATGGAAGGGCGCGCAGAACACCGTCAAGGCGGGATTCCTCGAGGATTTCACCCTGTCCCTGCCCAAGGGCATGGCAGAAAAGATCAAGGCTAGCCTGGTCAGCCAGCAACCGCTCATGGCCCCGGTGCAGAAGGGACAGCGCATCGCCACGCTCAAGCTCACGCTCGACGACAAGCCCCATGGCGAGTATCCCGTCGTGGCGCTGGAGACCGTGCCGGTGGCCGGCATGATCGGCAGGGCGTGGGACACGCTGCGTCTCTGGTTCGAATGACGACTGTTTACCTGAACGGCGAATTCATGCCGATCGCCGAGGCGAAAGTGCCGGCAATGGACCGCGGCTTCCTCTTCGGCGACGGCGCCTATGAAGTGATCCCGGTCTATTCGCGGCGGCCCTTCCGGCTGGCCGAGCACCTGCGCCGCCTGCACCGCACCCTCGACGGCATCCGGCTGGCCAACCCGCTCGGCGAAGAAGAATGGACGCGGCTGATTGGCGAGATCATCGCGCGCAACGAAGGGGAGGACCAGTCGGTCTACCTGCAGATCACGCGCGGCGCGGACACGAAGCGCAATCATGCTTTTCCGGCACGGGTGACGCCGACGGTATACATCATGTCCGAGCCGCTGGCCACGCCGCCGCCGGCCCAGCGCGAGACCGGCATCGCCGCGGTATCGGCGCCGGACGTGCGCTGGCTGCGCTGCGACCTGAAGACGACTTCGCTGCTGGCCAACTGCCTGCTGCGCCAGCTGGCAGTCGATGCCGGCTGCGTCGAGACGATCCTCTTCCGCGACGGCTTCATGACCGAGGGCGCCGCCTCCAGCATCTTCGCCGTGAAGAACGGCGTGCTGCTGGCGCCGCCGAAGAACCATCTCATGCTGCCCGGCATCACCTACGACGTGGTGCTGGAACTGGCGGCCAAACATGGCTTACCCTGCGAGGTGTGCGACGTGCTCGAGGACGAGGCGCGTGCAGCCGACGAACTGTGGATGACCTCCTCGACCAAGGAAGTGCTGCCGATCACGCAACTGGACGGCCAGCCGATCGGCGCGGGCCGGCCGGGACCTGTCTTTCAAAAAATGTACGCCTGGTATCAGAACTTCAAGGCGACGGTGATGCGTGGCGCCTGAGCAGGACTCCCTGCTTGTCTTCCCCTGCGACTTCCCCATCAAGATCATGGGGCAGCGGCAGGACGGCTTCGCCCAGGCCGTGCTCGAAACGGTGCTGCGCCATGCGCCGGACTTCGACGCCACCGGCATGGGAATGCGGCCCAGCGCGAAAGGCAATTACATGAGCCTCACCTGCACCATCCGCGCCGTGTCGCGCGAGCAGCTCGACGCGCTGTATTCCGAGCTTTCCGCGCATCCGCTGGTCAAGGTCGTGCTGTGAGCGGGATCGTGGTTCGCCGTCTCGGGGAGACTGACTTTTCCGCCACCTGGCGCGCCATGCAGCGGTTTACCGCCGAAAGAAATCCGAACACACCGGACGAACTGTGGCTCACCGGACACCCGCCGGTGTTCACCCAGGGGCAGGGCGGCAAGCCGGAGCACCTCCTGCGCGACATCGGCATTCCGGTGGTGAAGATCGACCGCGGCGGCCAGATCACCTACCACGGCCCCGGCCAGGCGGTGGTCTACCTGCTGGTCGATCTCAACCGCCGCAGCCTCAAGGTGCGCGAGCTGGTCTCGCGCATCGAGCAGGCGGTCATCGACCTGCTCGCCGGCTACGGCCTGCGCAGCGAGCGGATTGCGGGCGCACCCGGCGTCTATGTCGGCGGCGCGAAGATCGCCGCGCTGGGGCTGCGCGTGAAAGGAGGCTGCTGCTACCATGGCGTGGCGCTGAACGTGGACATGGAACTCGCGCCGTTTTCGGCGATCAATCCCTGCGGCTATCCAGGATTGAAAGTCGCGCAGCTGCGCGACCTCGGCGTCGCAGACAGTTGGGAAGTCGCCGGTGACAAGCTGGCGGCGCAGTTGATGAGGCAGATCGAAAAGTGAGCAGCGAAAAACAGAAAGGCGAAGCGAAGACCGCGCGCATCCCGATCAAGGTGGTGCCGGCCGCCGTGCCGCTGAAGAAGCCCGACTGGATCCGCGTCAAGGCCGGCAACAGCCATGCCCGCTTCGGCGAGGTGAAGCGCATCCTGCGCGACGCCGCCCTGCACACGGTGTGCGAGGAGGCCTCCTGCCCGAACATCGGCGAGTGCTTCGGCAAGGGCACCGCCACCTTCATGATCCTCGGCGACCTGTGCACGAGGCGCTGCCCGTTCTGCGACGTCGGCCACGGCAAGCCGCTCGCGCCCGACCCGAACGAACCGGCCCACCTGGCGCAGACGGTGGCAGCGATGCAGCTCAAATACGTGGTCATCACCAGCGTCGACCGCGACGACCTGCGCGACGGCGGCGCGGCGCATTTCGCCGACTGCATCCGCGCCGTGCGCGCGGCTTCGCCTGCGACACGCATCGAAATCCTTGTGCCCGACTTCCGCGGCCGTCTGGACATCGCCGTGGACATCCTCACCGCCACGCCGCCGGACGTCTTCAACCACAACCTGGAAACCGTGCCGCGGCTCTACAAGCAGGCGCGGCCCGGCGCCGACTACGCGCATTCGCTGGCCCTGCTGAAGGCTTTCAAGGTGCGCAATCCTCACATCCCGACAAAATCGGGCCTGATGGTCGGCATCGGCGAGACCGACGCGGAGATCCTCGCCGTCATGCGCGACCTGCGCGCGCACGACGTGAATATGCTCACCGTCGGCCAGTACCTGGCGCCCTCCGGCCACCACCTGCCGGTGCTGCGCTATGTGCACCCGGATGTTTTCGCGATGTTCGGGCGCGAGGCGCAGGCGATGGGCTTCTCGCACGCCGCCTGCGGGCCGATGGTGCGCTCGAGCTACCATGCCGACCAACAGGCGCAGCTCGCCGGCATCTCCATCTAAAACAGGTCGAGGATCTGCAGGAAGAATCCTCAGAGCGATAACCTTGGGCAATCAAAATTTTCGCAGACCGCTAAAGCGTTTCAACTAAACGGTTTAGTGCCGCCACCACGCGGAACTGCAACGGCTCCAGCGGGGCGGCCGCCGCCCCGACCGGGGATGCCGTCTTCGCCCCCAGCAGCACAACCTTCGACGCCCGCTTCGGCGCTGTCCTGAGCCTCCCGGCCCCAACGGCCTCACCACCACGGTGACCATCAGCCCCAGCGCCGGCGT
>Ga0172380_10002130_pt1 | contig 31862 bp, 27 predicted proteins | sample Leawe162metaG_FD_119747 | JGI IMG/M metagenome (GOLD analysis project Ga0172380, IMG submission 119747) | Leachate microbial communities from a municipal landfill in Southern Ontario, Canada - Leachate well 162 metaG | ecosystem: Engineered > Solid waste > Landfill > Unclassified | place... | reverse complement strand
GGCATTGGCATGTCGGCCTTGGCGCAGCTGTGTGCCGACCAGGGGGCAGTGGTGAGTGGCTCAGATAGAGAGGCAGGGCCCGTAACCGAGCTGCTCGAACAGAAGGGGGTCGCAGTCTCGATAGGTCATAAGGCTGAGAACGTGCCGACGGACGCAGCGCTGCTGGTGTACAGCGACGCCGTGCCAGAGGACAATGCCGAGCGTGCCCGCGCCACCGAGCTTGGTGTCGAACAGCTCTCAAACTTTGCACTGCTCGGGAAGGTGTCAGAGGGCAAGAAAACAGTGGCAGTTGCAGGTACGCACGGCAAGACCACTACCACTGGCATGCTCGCCAAGATACTTTCAGACCACGGTGCATCGCCCACAGCAGTAATAGGGTCTATTGTGAAAGACTTTGGGAGCAACTATCTGCATGGAGACTCAGACGTCTTTGTTGTAGAAGCTGACGAATGGAAGGGGCATGTGCTGCTGCTCGCGCCCACCGTGCTGGTAATTACAAACTTGGAATGGGACCATACCGACTTTTACCCAACGCTCGCCGCCATGCAGGACGTCTTTCGAAAGGCGATAGAGAAGGTGCCGGCAGAAGGGGCGATCATCACCGACGCTCATCATCCAAACATAGCGCCGCTTCTAGCAGGAGCGAAAGCGAAAATTATCGACTACACGCTCGAGACAGGCTATGAGCTGCGCTTGCCGGGCGAGTTCAACCAGCAGAACGCTCGTGCTGCGGCCGTGGCAGCACACTTCCTCGTGGATATTTCTCAGGACGCTATAGGTAAGTCGCTCGGGGCCTTCCATGGTACGTGGCGCCGCTTTGAATACAAGGGCAAATCAGCGAGTGGAGCTGAGGTGTACGACGACTATGCCCACCACCCTACAGCAGTGAAGGCTACCCTCGAGGCACTTCGCGCGAAAGTAGGCGAGGGCAAAATATGGGTAGCATTCCACCCACACCTCTACAGCCGCACCAAAGACTTGCTTAATGAATTTGCCACAGCTTTTGGCGCCGCTGACAAAGTCTTCATCGCGCCCATCTACGCTGCACGAGAGGTGAGCGACGGCACTATCTCAAACGCAATCCTTGCCGAGCGCATTCGTTCTGAGGGAGTCGACGCGACCGCTCTCGATTCTTTCGACGCTATCGAACAAGCGCTGTCTGTTGCGAGTCAGGGCGACTCAGTCATGACCATGGGTGCGGGCGACATCTATAAGGTTGCCGACAAGCTCGTGAGTCATGCTGCATAACATGGGCACTCTCTCAATAGTCGCGACACCAATAGGAAACATGGAGGACATTACCCTCCGTGCGCTGCGCACGTTTAAGGAGTGCGACGTTATCTACGCCGAGGACACACGGGTGATTTCAAAAATACTGGCGAAGTATGAGATAAAAAAGCCGCTGCAAAGACTCGATGCCGCGACAGAGATTAAAAAAGCAGAAGAGGTGGCGGCACGGCTTGAGAAGGGGGAGCGCGTCGTCTTCGTGAGTGACGCGGGCACTCCGGGTATTTCAGACCCAGGAGCGCGGCTCGTGGCCTATATTCGTAGCAATATGCCCGAGGCCACCATAGAGGCTATCCCCGGTGCCTCGGCCCTCACGGCGGCACTCTCTATTGCCGGCCTCGAGGAGGGCAGCTTTACCTTCCTTGGCTTCTTGCCGCACAAGAAGGGTCGCCAGACGGCCCTCAAGGCTCTGGCGGAGAGCGAGGTGCCGGTGGTGCTCTATGAGTCGCCCCACCGCATAGAGAAGCTTCTGGTGGAGCTCGGCGACATTGGGGCTCAGAAGGTTGCTATTGCACGCGAGATTACCAAGATGCACGAGGAATTTGTGGCCGGTACTCCGGTCGAAATGGCTGAATATTTTGCTGCTAACCCCGACCATGTGAGGGGCGAGTTTGTGGTCATAGTCACGCCCTGATACAATCCAATTATGTCCCGCTCAAGCACGCTTGTTCTTCTTGGTGTCCTTACGGTCCTTGCGCCACTCTCGGGCCTGCCAAGCTCTTTTCGGACACTGCTTGCGGCGGTGCTCGGCGCGAGCGTGATGGGCATTGGCCTCGCCATGCGTACGCGCCCTGCCAAGTCTGTTACAGAGTCAGAGAGCGCATCAGAAGAGCCATCCCACTCAGCAGCACCGCCTCCTGGAATGTCACCCATTTAGTTCTGAAAACAAATCCCGCGTGAGCGGGATTTGTTATACTTTAGTCAATGGAGAACAAAGAGCGCGTCACGTATTTTGCCGCGACCGACGCGCGTGGCAAGAACGTGCCCTTCGGCATTAAGTCGAAGGACCGTGATCGCCACATGTATGTTATCGGCAAGACCGGCATGGGCAAGTCGACCCTGCTCGAGAACATGGCGATACAAGATATTCGCAACGGCGAGGGTATTGCGTTCATTGACCCGCACGGAGGCACGGTAGACCATCTCCTCAACTTTATTCCTGAAGAGCGGATGAAAGATGTGGTCTATTTTGCGCCGTTTGATCTCGAGCACCCAATCGCCTTCAACGTGATGGAGGACGTCGGCTACGACAAGCGCCACTTGGTGGTGAGTGGGCTCATGGCTACCTTCAAGAAGATCTGGGAAGACGCTTGGAGCGCCCGCATGGAGTACATCCTCACCAACACGCTCCTCGCTTTGCTCGAGTACCCCGACGCCACCCTGCTAGGCGTGAACCGTATGTATACCGACAAGGCATACCGCAACAAGGTGGTCGATAATGTGAAAGACCCAGTGGTGAAGGACTTCTGGACCAAGGAGTTTGCTAACTACGGCGACCGCTACACGCAGGAGGCTACGCCCGCTATCCAAAACAAGGTGGGCCAGTTTACGGGTAACCCGCTTATCCGCAATATCATTGGGCAGTCGAAGTCTTCGTTTGATATACGTACCATGATGGACCAGAAGAAGATCCTGCTGGTAAACCTCTCCAAGGGCCTGGTGGGCGAGACCAATATGCGCCTTCTGGGCTCCATGCTTACCACACGCATCTTCCTCGCAGCAATGAGCCGCGCTGAGTACTCGGCGGGCGAGCTCGCGCAGCTCGCCAACTGTTACTTCTATGTGGACGAATTCCAAAACTTTGCCAACGAGACGTTTGCTGAGATTCTCTCCGAGGCGCGTAAGTACAAACTGAACCTCACCATTGCGCACCAGTACGTTGAGCAGATGGAAGAGGAGGTGCGCGACGCCGTGTTTGGTAACGTGGGCACGACGGTTGCCTTTCGTGTCGGTCCTTTTGACGCCGAGGTGCTCGAGACGATTTTCATGCCGAAATTTACGAAGGAGGACATTGTGGCGCTCGATAAGCGGCAGATCTACCTTACGCTCATGATCGACGGTGTCGGCTCCGCGCCTTTCTCGGCAGTGACTATTCCGCCGATAGAGGCACCGCCAGTGAATTATCGTGAGCAGGTCATCGCGGCCTCGCGCGCGCAATTTGCCGTGCCTCGCGCCGGGATCGAGCAGAAGATTATCGAAGAGCTGAGCGAGTCGCAGGCTTCTGAGGCCCCGCAAGATGCGCGTATGAAGAAGCCGTATGCGAAGCCCGTAGCGCAGAAGCCAAAGCCGCCAGAGACAAGGAGTGCGCCGACCTCAAACAGTCAGCCGAGATTTTCAGACAGGCCGCGCCCGGTAGCCCCGCAGCAGCGAGCAGAGCCAACGCCTCCTCCGCCACCATCGCAGGCTTCGAAAAGCCCCGAAGATTTGAAGGCTATCTTGCGCGAGATGACCGCGAAGGGTAGTGCAGAGAAGAGGCAGGTCCAGACCCATAAGGAGCAGTCGCTCAAAGGCGCTCTGGCTGGGGTTCTCTCTCAGGCGGCTCCGCGGCAGGCGCCGACCCAGAAGGTGCCGTCTGTGCCACCTCCTGCACCTGCGACTTCTCAATCTTCGCCCGGTAAGGCGAGTGCACCTTATGAAGTCTCTGAAGAGATGCTCCGCAAGGTGCTCAAAGGCGATGCCTAAGTTCCTCATCCTGATTGCGCTCGTCGGGGTGAGTTTCGCCCCAGCTTCTGCGTACGCGGCACTGGTCAATATAAATACGGCAGACGCAGCACTGCTCGATACGCTCCCCGGCATTGGCCCATCAAAGGCGACGGCGATTATTGAATACCGCACGGCGCACGGCCTCTTCGCACGTATCGAGGACCTGCAAAATGTTACCGGCATTGGTGCAGCCACCTTCGCAGACTTGCAGGCGCTGATAACCGTTGGTGCCCATGAAGCGCCGCCCGAGGAGCCCGCGCCAGAGAGCGTCACGGCCCCTGTGGCTACCACATCACCAAAAGCGACGTCCGGAGCGTCGTCCTCGAAGCCGCGTCCGCGCGAACTCGTGGTCACCATTGTTGGCGACGCGCACGCGTCGGTCGACGTGCCACTTGCTCTCTCGGCACTGGTAAAGACGCCTGAGGGCAAGGACGACCCAGACGCGCGCGTGACATGGGGCTTCGGCGACGGATCCTCGGCAGAGGGGCTCCGGGCTGAGAAGACGTACCGCTATGAAGGTACCTATCTGGTGGTAGCTGAGGCTACCGATGGCGCTACGGTCGGTCGCGCAGAACTGGCTGTAACTGCAGAGCCGGCTCGTGTGCGCATCGCGTTGGTGACCAAAGACGGGATCGTCATCGTCAACGATACAAACGAGAAGGTCGACCTGTCTGGATGGGCGTTGTACGCACACCCAAAGTCTTTTCGGATTCCTCGAGGGACCGTTATCCTCCCTGGAGCCCGCGTCGTGTTTACCTACGCGACAACTCGGTTGCCGGCAACCTTTAGCGCACTGCTGACGTACCCAGACGGAGCCTTTGCTGCACAGTACCCAGTGTCGGCACCGCAGCCGGTCGAAGAACCGAAACCTTCTGTCTTTGGCGAGAGTTCTTATACCAAGCAGACCATTATTCATAGCGAACCTCTGCATGCACCACAAGCAGTAATCGCCCCGGAATCAACGAGTAATCTCGGTGGTTTCGGGGCGGTGCCTGCTACTCCAGAGGACGTGGCTCCAGCCGCCGAAGAGATCGAGGGGAATGGCGTGCTCAGCTCCCCATGGTTTCTGGGGTTTCTCGGCGTGGTCATGTTGGCGGGCGGAGCGGTGATGATTCTCTGACGAGATGAAAAAAGTACTCATATTCTCACTTTCCTATTTTCCGCACGTGGGCGGCGCCGAGATAGCGCTCAAGGAAATCACTGAGCGCTTGCGCGATATCGAATTCCACATCGTCACGCTGCGTATGGGTCGCGAGCTGCACGAGGAGCGCGTGGGCAACGTGATGGTCCATCGAGTCGATGGTGGAGCCTCATACTTTGCAAAAATACTGTTCATCCCGCGTGCCGCTGCGCTGGCTGCGCGTCTGCATGCACAGAAGCAGTTCGATGGACTCTGGGCGATGATGAGCTATATGGTGCTCCCTGTGGCGCTCCTGCGTATGCGCGGCGTGTGCGTACCGTACGTACTTACCTTGCAAGACGGCGACCCCTTCAGGCACGTTTTCATGCGGCCACATATATTCCTGTTCTTGCCTCTGCTGCGTTACGGCTTTCACCACGCGAGCGCAGTGACGGTGCTGTCGACGTATCTCGCCGCCTGGGCACGGCGCATGGGGTATCAAGGGGAGCCAGTAGTGATACCGAACGGAGCTGATGTTCGGGCCTTTGCTGGTGCAATGCCGCTAGACATCGGCAAGAAAGAGGGAGAGTTTTGGCTCGTTACCTCCTCAAGATTAGTGCATAAGAACGCCGTCGACGTTGTGGTGCGCTCGCTCGTGCTCTTGCCTGAGTACGTGCACTTCCTCGTACTCGGCGCAGGGCCCGAGGAGTCGAGGCTCAAGGCGCTTGCGCGTGAGCTTGAGCTCGATTCGCGCGTGCGCTTCAAGGGGTACGTCTCGCACGCGGAGCTGCCGGGCTATCTGCATGCATGCGACGCCTTTGTGCGGCCCTCTCGTTCAGAAGGCTTCGGTTCGTCATTTGTGGAGGCAATGGCCGCCGGTCTACCGGTGGTGGCGACGCAGGAGGGAGGTATCGTAGATTTTTTGTTCGACACCAAGCGTAATCCTGGGGCGCCTGCGACCGGCTTTGCGGTCGATCCAGACGTGCCCGAGCAGATCGCGGACGCGGTAAAAGAGATCATGACCAATCCAAAGAAGGTGCAGCAGGTGCGCGAGAACGCCTTTGCCCTCGTGCGCGAGAAATACGACTGGGGCACTGTCGCTGAGCAGACAAGAGCGTTATTCGCTACAATTGGGATATGAGATTGGTAGTGGCCACACCGTTGTACCCGCCGGAAATAGGTGGCCCCGCGACGCACACGGTCTTTCTAGAGCGGCATTTGCCGACCCTTGGATACGAGGTGCAGACGGTGCCGTTTTCTCGTGTACTCTGGCTCCCAAAGATCGTGCGGCACGGGTGGTACGCTGTAATGGTATATCTCGCGGCGCGCCGGGCCGATGTCATTTTTGCACAAGATACCGTAAGCGTCGGGTTCCCGGCAATTCTCGCGGGTCGCGTTGCTGGCGTGCCGGTGGTCGTGCGGGTGCCCGGGGACCACGCGTGGGAACAGGCTCGGGTACGATATGGCGTACAGGATTCGATAGAGGATTTTCAACGGACACAGTACGGTTGGCGCATTGAACTGCTGAAGCGCGTACGAAATTACGTTGTGCGTCACGCAGCGCGCGTTGTGGTGCCGAGTCATTATTTCCGCACGATAGTTAGTAGCTGGTGCACAGACCCGCACGCGGTGCACGTGGTATATAACGGCATCGAGTCCGTTGAGGCGTCGCATTCCGTACTGGCAGATGTGCCACCGCATCCATTTATGCTGTCGGTGGGGCGCTTTGTGCCGTGGAAGGGTTTTGGCGAATTGATTGATCTGCTCGACGCGTTACCGCAGTGGTCGCTCGTGCTTGTAGGCGACGGACCACTCAGAGCTGACCTTGAGCGACGCGCAAAGAAGACAGGAAGAGTGGTGTTCGCTGGCACTCTCTCACGGGCAGAGGTTCTCGCGTGGTATACGCATGCAGACTGCTTCGTGCTCAATACGTCATGGGAGAGTTTTTCGTTTCAAACGGTCGAGGCTATGGCCGCAGGCGTTCCCGTGATAGCAACAAATGTGTGTAGTATTCCTGAGCTAGTCACCGATGGGAAAGAGGGTGTCTTGGTGCAGCCGAATGACGCCGATGCGTTGGTACGTGCGGTGAAAAGTATCACGAGCGATAGTGAGTCGTGGCGTGCACGTGTACATGCGGCCAAGGAAAAGGCGAGAGCATTTTCCGCTTCGAGTACGGCGGCGGCAATTGATGTTGTGGTGCGTGGTAGTGTTCGCCAGCCATGAATGTTCTTTCCATAAGTGGTGACGTGCATGCGGTTACGGAAGGGAGCGAGGCGCACACGCGCATGCATCTCCTGCGATCAATGGTTGATGCTTTTGATGTGTTTGTGTGGCCGCAGAAACATTCGGTGCGCGACTTGGTGCGGGCTGTACGAAAAAAGACGTATCATGTCGTCACAACCCAAGATCCATTCTGGAGAGGGTTAGTGGCGTGGCTACTCGCGCGCACGTATGGGGCACGGCTCAATGTGCAGGTACACGCTGATTTGTCAGGGAGTTCTCGCCTGCGGCGCGTAGTGAGTGGATTCGTGCTTAGGCGCGCAGACTCGATCCGTGTGGTGTCCAGCACGGTGCACGCACAAGTGGAACGCCTGGGGGCTAGCGCGCCGGTACACGTGTTGCCTATGTATCTTGATCTTGCGCGTTTTAGGAACGTGGAGCGCGTTGCGCACACTCGGCCAACCATTTTGTGGATCGGACGATTCGAACTCGAGAAGGACCCGATGCGGGCCATTCAGGTATTGAAGGAGGTGCGCGCAAAGGGCGATGATGTGGTGCTCGTGATGCTCGGTGCAGGACGGCTCGAGTCTGCGCTTCGCAAGGCAGCAAAAAATCTCCCCGTCGAATTCCCCGGGTGGCACCCACCTGAGGCTTATTTAGCAGTAGCAGACGTGGTGCTTTCTACGTCAGAGCATGAAAGCTGGGGCGCAAGCATCATTGAGGCGCTCGCCGCGGGAGTGCCAGTAGTGGCGCCGGACGTGGGGGTAGCGAAAGAGGCTGGCGCGGTTGTGGTGTCGCGCAAGGATCTTGCGCGGGCAGTCCACGACGTTTTGCGTGAGAAAGCGACCGGCACCCTGCGTCTGTCGTTTTTGAGTCGAGAGGACTGGGCACGTCGCTGGAAAGAATCCCTGGGGTAGGAGTACTATGTGACCATGACCGAACGACAAATTGCTCCTGAACGCTACACAAAGGGTGGTTATCAATCCCTAGCCCGATTTATTTCATACTCATATCAACTTGATTTGATTCGCGCGTCGGGAGCGCGCTCGGTTCTTATTGTCGGCGTGGGCGACGGGGTGGTGCCCACGCTTCTCAAGAAGGATCCTCATCTGACGGTCACCACGTGTGACATCGACGCAGAGCTTGCGCCCGACCTTGTCGGCGACATTTGCGCACTGCCATGTGCGGACGGGGCGTTCGATGCGGTGTGTGCGTTCGAAGTGCTTGAGCATATGCCCTGGGAGGAGTCGCGGAAAGCGATCGCTGAGCTTGCTCGGGTGTCTAAGGGCGCGGTGCTTATCTCGGTGCCGCACCGGCGCACGGGCATTGAGCTTGCGATAAGGTTTCCCTTCATGCGAAGTCTGCTGCGTCGCGATGTGGTGCGAGTGGCTTTTCTGGTACCCATTCGATTTCCGAAGGGCGTCTCGAAGCAGCATTATTGGGAAATAGACGGCCGCACGACTACGTTGAGGATGTTTAGAGGGCTGCTCTCGCCGCTGTTCAAAAGGCGACGTGAAGTAACGGCCGTACTCGATCCCTACCGTCGGTTCTTTGTGCTCGGGAAGCAGTAACCTATGCGATTGCTCGTTGTTACTCAGGTTGTCGATACAGAAGACCCGATTCTTGGTTTTTTTGTATCGTGGCTCGTAGCTTTTTCGAGTAGATTCGAGGCGGTGCACGTCATCTGTTTGCGCGCAGGGGAGTACCAGCTTCCGAATAACGTGCACGTGCACTCGCTAGGTAAGGAACGAGCACTATCGCATCGTGTGGTATACGTCGCGCGGTTCCTTCGTTTTACTTGGCGGCTTCGTCACGAGTATGATGCAGTGTTCGTGCACATGAATCAGGAGTATGTACTCGCCGCGGGGTGGTTGTGGCGAGTGCTCGGGAAGCCCGTTTATTTATGGCGAAATCATTATGCCGGCACGTGGCGGACCGACCTTGCGGCGCGATTTTGCACCAAAATTTTTTGCACGTCTCGGTATTCGTATACTGCGAAGTATGGGAAAACGGTGTTCATGCCTGTGGGCATCGACACTATGCGCTTCAGGGTCGATGGCGCCGTCACGCGCAAGCCTCGCTCGGTGATGTACTTGGCGCGCATTGCGCCCAGTAAGCGCGTCGAAATGTTCATTGACGCACTGGGTCGCCTGCACCACGATGGCATTCAATTCACGGCGACCATCGTGGGGTCACCGCAGCCCGCAGACGCAGCGTATTACGATGCGCTACAAATACAGGTTAGGACGCTCGGTATCGACTCGTTCGTGCAGTTCCTGCCAGCCGTTCCGCCCTCGGCTACACCTGACCTGTACCGGGCGCACGAGCTTTTCGTTAACACGTCGCCATCAGGGATGCTCGATAAGACAATTTTTGAGGCTGCAGCCTGTGGTTGTCGAGTGCTAGCTTCGAGTAAGGATTTTGCGATGGCCGCAGGCGACGAGTCGTTTTTCGATTCAGCAGAGACGCTCGCTGAACGGCTCGTGGTGGCGCTTGAAAGTTCTGGAAGTACGTCACTGGCCTTGGTGGAGCAGCAGAGCCTTGGGGAGCTCGTGGAGCAGATTGCAAGGCAGGTGCGCACATCACCATGACACTGTTGAGAAGAGCGGAATACGTGGCGTTGCGAAGGCTTGCGCTTACGGGCAAAATCATCGATCTTGGGGGCGTGAGTGACGCCTCGTATCATGCGTTGTTTCGGGGCGAATTTTCAGTCAACGTTGCAAATAACGAAAAAAAGCCCGACCAGACGTTCTGTGTGATTTTGAAAGGCCGCTGCCTATCGAGACCGAATCTTATGATGGAGCATTGCTCATAAATGTGCTCGAGCACATTTTTGAATACCGGGCGTTTCTCGCAGAGACGGCGCGAATTGTACGGTCGGGGGGTCGTGTAGTCGTTGTTGTGCCATACCTCTTTCCGTATCACGCCTCGCCTGAAGATTATCATCGCTACAGTGCCTCAGCGCTGAGACGAGCGCTTGCGCTTGCGGGATTTGTTGATGTGCAAGTCGCGGCTCTGGGCACGGGCGTGTGCGCTGCGGCGTGGCAACTTTTTGAGCGTCTCTTGCCGGGTCCTGTGCGATTTGTGTCTCTTCTTGCTGTGCCGCTGACGTCGGCGGGGGACTGGCTGCTCCTCCGCTGCGCCCAATTTCTACATAAAAAATATCTGCCTGCAGACTATGCGCTCGGATTCGTCGTTACTGCGTTCAAGCGAATATGAGCACGCTGCACGAGCAAATGCGGGCTGCGTTTGTGAGCAACGACTTTCTCGTAGGTCGTGTGATAACATGATGGGGATCATGTCGATAATATCATCGCTGCGGACGAAAATGATGAGGCAATATGGCGCTGACTGGATGTCAGTGCGACCGCAGCTAGCATTTACAGAGCGGGACAGCAGTGAGCAGTCCTCTATTCTCATCACGGGTGGACTCGGGTTCATTTTTTCCTACGTCACCGAATATTACGTCCAGAAAGGCTGGCGTGTTGTGGTTGTCGACAATTTATCGGAAGGGTCGCATCCTGAGCTAATTGATGGTTCGTTTACGCACCACAACATGCACATGGCTGATCCGCGGGTTGTCGAGACTATCATTAGCGAGCAGCCAGACTATGTTATCCATGCAGCGGCCATTACAGACGTTGATTATTCCGTTCGCGAACCCTATCGAACTTTTAAGAAAAATTTACTCGGAACGTTACATGCGTTTGAGGCTTGCCGGAATCTCACAGGACTTAAAAAGTTCATGTACGTTTCGACGGATGAAATTTATGGTGAATGTGACAGGCCGATGAAAGAAGACGATGTGCTCACCCCAAAGAATCCGTACTCATGTTCAAAGGCGCTCGGGTCGCTCGCGCGAATTGCGTACGATAACACTTACCCAACGATTCGCGGCAAGACTGTCGAAACACGCATGTGTAATGTCTTTGGTGATCGTCAGGATACGCGCAAGATTATGCCCCAGCTTAAAAAAAGCATTGAGGAGGGCTACTCAGTTCCACTGCATGATGAAGGGCGCGGATATCGACAGTATATTTATGCAAAGAATATTCCTTCGGCCATCGACGTCATCCTGCAGCGTGGCGACGGTGCCTATAACATTACCCTTGGTGAGGGGCACACCGTAAGGGAGCTTATTAAGGTTGTGGAGCGTCTGACTGGGAAAAGGGTTACGACGCATACAGGCCATCGGCCTGGCATGGATTTGAAGTATGATGCGGATGGAGGAAAACTTTTCAGTCTTGGGTGGAGGCCGGAGTACTCCTTCGACGAGGGTCTCGCTGAATACCTTGGAGTCACCTAGTGTATGGTGAAGCAAGCCCTCAGAAAGATCAAAGTAGCTATCGTCGTAAATGATCTGGCGCTGGGGGGAGTGCAGCGACTCGTCATTGACCAACTGCAGATACTCGACCGGAGCCTATTTGACATGTCGCTTGTGGTACTTAGGCCGGTCGAGGGCAAAGCAAATTTTTATGGCTCTGTTCCACAGGATATCCCTGTGTTCAAACTAGACTTTAAAAGTCTGCTGGATGCTCGGTCGTGGCTCAGGCTTATCCGCGTATTCGGCACTTTGAGGCCTGACGTGGTGAAGTCTAGTCTTTTTTTTAGCAATACAATTTGTCGCGTGCTGAAACCGCTCTTTGGCTATGTGTGCATCGCCGCGGAGCATAATACAGACCATATAAAATCACGCGCCCAGATGTTCTTGAACAGACTGCTTATGAGGGTGACCTATACCACGGTGGTGGATTCCGAGCGTGTGGCGGAGTATTTATCGACGACAGAGCATATTGGAAGAGACAAATTTACCGTCATCTATAATGGTGTTGATACAGAGATGATCGTGAAAGATGTTCAGTCGCTTGGACCACAGAGAGACGCAATTCGAATGCAGATTGGCGTAAGTCCATCGAGTCGCGTCTTTCTTACGGTCTCTCGCTTAGTGGCACAAAAAAATCACAAGCTTATGCTCGATGCCTTTGCAAAAGTGGCGAGACATGTCGACGAGGTGCGGCTGCTTATTGTCGGCGACGGCGCGCTTATGACCGAGCTCCGTACGCGTGCGCGGGAGCTTGGGATTGCTGGTTCAGTCGTATTTGTGGGCGAGCATAGCGAGACACACCGATTTTATATCGCGGGAGATTATTTCATCCTGACGTCTCGCCATGAAGGTTTTTGTATCGCGGCAATGGAGGGGTTGGCGTTCGGTATGCCGCTCATCTCGACACGAGTGGCGGGCGTGTCTGAATACTTGCGAGACGGCAGGAACGGTTTTTTTGTCGGACCGGACCCAGATGACGTGGCGAAGAAGATGGAACGAGTGCTAGCTCTTTCGCCCGAAGAGCGAAAGGCCTTTGCAACAGAGGCAAGAAAGACAGCGGGTGAGTACAGTCTCGAGCGGTTTAAGGCTGCCTATGAGCACCTGCTTGCTCGGTGTGTACAGTAGCTTCGAGGGCCGCCAGTATCCTTTCAGAGGCACGCCCGTCAGAATATGTGTGATAGAGATCACGGATGCGTGCGCGATCGTGTTGAAATGCGTCGCTAACGAATAGTTGATCTAGCGCACTGATAAGTTCAGGGTATGTGTACGCCTTGGGCCCGGGGGTGTGTGCATCATAGGAGTCATATGCAAGCCCCTCATTTTTCGCGTAGTCGTCGAGGTCGTATGCGTAGAAGACGATCGGCCGATCTAAGAGCAGATAATCAGTGAATATTGATGAATAGTCGGTGATCAATACGTCAAAGCTCGGTAATAATGGATATATGTCTGAATCCTCTGCAAAGTGGATGTTGGGATACGACAGAGTCCGTGCTTGGTCACGATATTTGGGATGTAACTGAAGCACCAGAAGCCCCGCATGCTCCTCGAGCCATCTAGACATGTGGAGCAAATCAAATGCGGCCGTAACCTCGGTACCTGCCTTGCCACGTCTAAACGTCGGTGCATACAAGTATCTTTTTTTATAGCAAGGGTTCGCAAGTGCAGCTCTCGTGGCGTAGTCGACACCAATATCACTTCCAGGATTGTCAGAAAATATAACGTCGTCTCGTGGGTATCCGGCGATAATGATGTGGCTCTGCTCTACAAATGTCGCTGGCAACAGACTGCTCACAAATGGTGATGTAACAACAATATAGTCCTGCGGACGTAATGGTGCTTGCGCGTATCCCCCTTTCTTCATCCCCTTACCATGGAGAAGTTGCACCAGTCGTGTTCCTCCACTCCAGCGGTAGTTCTCTGGTTGGAGATACGCATCTATAACGGTCGTTCCGGCACGCAGTGCGTACCAGATGCCGCGCGCACTCCTTTCGTAGTGGGCAGTGTAGCCGCGAGAGCGTAGCGTTGCTGCAAGTGTGCGATCTTTGGCGAGCCATACGACATGGAAGTCTCTGTGCATGTGAGCCATGTACAAAAAAAGGTACTTTGTGTTGTCAGCGAAAATCTCTGTGTCCGCACCACGATGCCAACCGATGAAAAGCCATGTGTCGCGGGCGCGTGGAATAAAAAAGGATAGCCTAAAGGAAATATGGTTCAGGTATCTGTAGAGCCTGTTCATGTGCTTGTGTTCCACGCAATCTGGGCAGCTGCGTAGTCGTCTGGCGTATCTATTTCCATAGCAAAACCGTCAAAGGCGGAAGACCACGCTTCAACCGTTGGCATGTTTGCAACATCGTTCAACGCATCGATGGTATAGCTGTCGTGCCCCCGCGCGATGCGTTTCTCGAGAGTGGCAACTAAAGCCGTACAAAAGGCGCCATCCAACTTTGCTACCTGCAGGTACTCACCGCTAGCGCGCCCTCGTTCTATGTGCTTGCCCAATTCGCGGACACGACCGCTACGGTCAACGATAATCTTGCCAGCTTCCTCGTCCCACGCATCGTTTCGATATAGCAGTGTCGTCTGGTGTGTGTCTTCGATAAGCTGCTGGATGGCCGAGACGGCAAACAACACATCACAGTGAAAGAAGAGCACCGTCCCGTGAAGGTGTTGCCTCGCATGCCACAGGCTGCGAATAGGATGAGAGGAGTCAAACTCGGGATTTTCGACGTAGATAATGCTGAGTGGATACGACCGCGCAGTCAGGTGGTCGATAATTTTTTCTTTTTGGAAACCGACGACAATCACTAACTCAGTAACGCCAGTTGCGAGGAGTGCGCGAACCTGGTAATCAAGAATCGTCGCGTCTCCAATAGGGAGGAGGCACTTAGGCAGTGTGGACGTGAGTGGGTACAATCTCGAGGATTTCCCTGCCGCAAGGACGAGTGCTTTCATGTTCATTCATTAATCTTGTTCTGTACTGTGCCCTTAAAAAAAGCAATGATGTTGTCGACGGCAGACAGCGAGATGCGGCGCCACGCTTCATGCGTCGAGCCGCCAATGTGCGGGGTGGCGATCACGTTTGGCATACGAACCAAGTCCCAGTTAAGTCCATAAGGCTCATCGTGGAACACGTCGAGCGCTGCCCGCTTGATCTTTCCGTTTTTGAGGGCCGCGATAAAGGCTTTCTCATCCATTACCGCGGCGCGTGCGGTATTGATGATAAAGACACCGTCTTTCATTAATGAGAATTCTCGTTCTCCAAGCATTCCGGCTGTCTCTGACGTTTTGGGGATGTGAATAGTTATGACGTCGGATTGCGTGCAGAGTTTATCGAGCGTTACGAGTTCAACTCCTTCTTGGGCAGCCTGTTCGCGGCTGACGAATCCGTCGTAGGCAATCATCTTCGCATGGAACGGCTTAAGTCGTCGCGCCACAAGTGTTGCAATTCGCCCAAAACCTACAAAACCGACTGTTTTGTGGGCAAGTTCGTGACCGACCAGGTATTTCTTATCCCAGCGCCCCTCCTTCATGCTCTGATGTGCATGGTAGAAATCGCCTAGCGCGGCAAGTATTAAGAGCACCGCATGCTCGGCAGTGGAAACGAAATTACCGTCCCGTTCTGGGTCGATCCCCTTGTTGTGGGAGGGCAGGCCGAGTACGGCTATGTTGCGTCGGGAGGCCTCCTCGATATCAATGCGATCATAGCCTGTTGATGCGATAGCGATGCAAAACAGATTCTTTGCGAGTGCGAGCGTCGACGCGTCCAGTGTCGTACTAGTTCTGCAGATGACTGCGTGATAAGGCCCGATTCGGCCCGGGAGGGTGCTTCTTTCATTGTCGAGCAACTCGGTGACGTCGAAGTCAGCCTCGACTAAGCGGCGAACCGCATCAGGATGGATTGGGTCGGAGATAAGGACTCTTTTTTTTTCGGTGGTCATGTGGAAGTGCGGTAGTGTCATTATACAATATATACAAACATTCACCAATCACGCCCGTTGCGGTTGAGCGCTCTAACATGATTGGATGGTAGGATACTATGTATCCATGCGATTTGCGCGCGCTATGATCGATCAAGCCTGGTACTACGGATTTGTGGTGTTTTGTGAAGTCAAACACCCGCTCACAAGACCGTTAAAGATACTGCAAAGAGCCAGTCGCGCCGGGGTCTCCGGCCGGCCTCCCTTCGAACTGACGAACGCTCATCGGGGACCCGTGCCTAAAAAGATCTGGACGTTCTGGGCTCAAGGATGGGAAGCTGCGCCACCGTTAGTGCAAGTGTGCCGCGACTCGTGGGTTGCGCAGAATCCTGGTTGGGAGGTCATTTCACTCACCGCAGAAGACGTTCCTAAGTACGTGACATTTAATTACCCCCTGGAGGGGAAGCGTCTCACGCACACGAACTACTCCAATCTATTAAGACTGAGCATATTAGCAAAAGAGGGAGGCGTGTGGGTCGACGGGACCACGTTCTGTGGGTCACCCCTTGATACGTGGCTGCCATTGCTTGCGTGGAATGGGTTTTTTGTCTTTTCGAAACCCAAGACGACAGTGGCTGACTGGATTGTCGTAGCAACAAAGGGCCACCCCTTGATTCGGCGGTGGGAGGAGTACGAGTATCGGTACTGGAAGTTTGCAACCAGTGAATGGCGGTATTTCTGGCCTCATTACCTATTTGAATATTTAATATTTAACAACGCGTACTGTCGAGGAGTGTGGCATAACACACCGCGTGTGAGTTCGGACGGGCCTTATGCGGCACAGCGTCAGTTCAAGGCCGATGGTTCTGAGGAGACGCTTATTGATAATCTCTTCGGCTCCCATGCCCCTATACATAAGCTCGACTGGAGAATGAAAGTGTCGCATCAGCTGGTTGATGCACTACGATTGCGATTGAACAAGTCGCATCGAGACGGTATGCTGCATGAACAGGCATGAAGAAGCTGATTAAAAGACACATGCCCTTTGCCGTTTGGGAAGCGTTACGTCGCACGTACTCTCGAGCACGTCGTCTCGTGTTAGACGTCCGTAACACCGCGTCGCCGGCGCACCCTCTAGAGTGGTTTCGAACATTTAGATTAGTGCGGGTGATTTACCCTCGCTATAGCATGGTGCCCGCCACTCGTATGCGGTTACTGCATGACCTTTCGAGGGCTATTGTTCGAGAACAGGTAGCGGGTGCTATTGTAGAATGTGGTGTCTATAACGGTGGAAGCGCCGCGATGATGGTGGCGGCGCAGCCGGATGAGCGCGACGTCTGGCTTTTTGATTCGTTCGAGGGTCTGCCGCCTCCGACAGAGAACGACGGCATGTACGAACGAAACCACTACTATCCTGGGTGGTGTGGCGGCACTGTGGAAATGGTTCAGGAAATATTTCGTACGCTTCGATTGCCGAGCGGGAAGCAGCATGTTGAGCGAGGGTGGTTTCAGGAGACATTCCCGCGGGTAGCCCCCCAGGTGGGTCCCATTGCTCTATTACATATTGACGCAGACTGGTACGACTCGGTTAAGATTTGCCTGGATACATTTTATCCGAAGGTGGCATCGGGAGGATATATCGTGTTCGATGATTATGGCACCTTCTCAGGGTGTCGTAAGGCGGTGAACGAGTATTTTGAAAAGCACAAAATGACGGTCACTCTAGAAACGAGAGATGGCGTCGGTCGGTATTTCAAGAAGCCTTAGGCTGCAGCCCGAACAGGTGTTTCGAGAGTAAAGAAAAGGCATGTCTTGACGATACTCACGATAACAGATGCTGCTAAGATGGCGGCGACGGCGCCCCATAACCCGTAGAGTGGTGTAAATATGAGTAGCAGAATGATGCGCGACGAGGAGTACGTAATAGTAGAGATATACAATTTAGTACGTTCATTAAGAGCTGTAAACGCAGTCGTAAAAAAGCCGGTAGGGAAGAAGGCCATGCGTAGCATAAATAAATCGGACAGGAACACGTAGTCGGTATATTTAGGGTAAAACACCGAGAAGAACCATGGTGCCGTTATAAAGTAGACTGCCAGTATCGGGATAATAACGTAATATGTGTGTAGTGCCTTACGCGGTAGTGTGCTCCTTAGTGTTGTCGCGTCCTGCAGCGCAAATTTGGGCAGCGCGAGCGTATTGAGGTTGGCGAAAGCGCTTGAAATTTGCGCTTCGGGAACCGTTGCTAAATAGTATCCAGCAAGTGCAGCAGCGCCACCGAAGTGGAATATAAGAATTGAATCAAGTGATGCCGACACAGTGTTGAGAATATTCATGAAGCTGAGGTGCTTGCCCAGACTCAGCGCTTCTCCGTGGCCCGATTTGGTCGAGCGTGTCGTGCGTAGCGCTGCGCGCAGACCAACATAACGGGTCAACGTGTAAGAAAGGAAATAGGCGCCAACAAGGACGTAGATACTTTTGGTAAAGAATACGACGCTCACCAGCACAATGGTTGGAATGATCCTAGCAAGAGCTCCGTAATAGGTGCGCAGAGCAAACGCTTGCTTCCCCGTAAAGTAAGCCACAAACAAGTTAAACGGATCCATAAACGGTATGCACGTTGCGGTGATCAGGAAGAGTAGCGCAAGACCCTGGTCCCCTTGGGTGTAGTAATAGGCCGCCAGAATGCCGGCAGCGAGCGCGCCCAAGCTGCCCCAACGCATCTTCATTGCGAGGGCTGGGTGTACCGCTCCATCGTTGCCCTGCGCAATGGTTCGCGTAAGTGCGGCATCGACACCGGTTAGCGTCGGAATAGCCAGAATTGGCACAACTGCTAAAACATAGCGGAACATGCCGTAGGTCTCCTCTGGAAGCAAGTTAGCAAACGCAATTGACGTTGCTACAGAGGTGAGAGTCCCGATGATTTGCGAAAGAGTTAACCAAAAACTACCTTTCATCAAATAGACCATGTCGGTCTTGGTGTACTGTTCGCTGCTGCGGAGCAGGCGCAGGAGCCTTTTATGTACGATGTCGACCATAGGATATATAATGCTACCATGCGCACATTAGGTTACTTGATCAGGAGGTTAGCGCTCGATAGCAAGGAAGTTCTGGACGTGGGATCATCAGAGGGGCGCTTCCTGGCTCGATTTGGGAAGGGTAGTGTGGGGGTCACCATTATTCCGGAACATGTTGCGCTCGCTACTGAAAAAGGACTGACGGTAGTGTTGGGCAATATAGAAGACCCCTCTTTCACGCTTTCTCAAAAGTTTGACGCCGTATGGGCAAACAATATTTTTGAACATCTTAATGCGCCGCACTTATTCCTGATGAACATAAAAAAATTTATAAAGCCTGACGGTATGTTGGTCCTTGGTGTACCGGTGATTCCCGTCCCCGCATTCCTTACGCGGTTCAAGAAGTTTCGCGGTGCGTACGCGGTATCGCACGTGAATTTTTTTACCCGACGAACACTCGTTGACACAGTGCGTTCTGCTGGTTGGGACATTGTGGAAGCAAGATCGTTTCATTCTGAGCGTCCCGTAGTTGACGCGCTTTTCAATACTATTGCGCCGCATATGTACATTGTCGCTCGTCCAGTATGGGGCTTCGTGTATCCGAACAAGCGACTCAGGTCCTTGCAAGGATACGGGACGCAGGAGCATAACTAACCAACGTATGAGCGACACAACATCTGTGAGTAATCGTCGGGCGCCTGACTCAGGGTACGTGCAAAAGATGTACGACGGCTTATTGTCGAAATTGCCCGATGGGTATACCGCATTTCGGTGGCAGCAGACGACAGTGTCGCGGTTTCATTATCGTCAGAGTCGGCGTGTACTGGTGCGGGCGTTGCGTGCGGTCCCGGTACAGGTGAATCGAGCGCTCGAGGTCGGCGGGGGAAGCGGTGCGTGGACAGGATTTTTTGCCGGACGAACAAAGCATCTTGATTTTGTCGATATTTCGGAAAGCATGCTTGCTGAAGCGCGCGTCGCGCTCGAGTCCTTCAAAAACATTACATACATCCATGCGGACATTATGGCGTGGGAACCGCAGGAGAACGTGTATGAGCTTGCAATATCCCTGCGAAATATTGAGTATATGCAGGACAAGCGCCTGGTGCTCCACCGCATTTCGGGAGCGCTGGTTCCCGGGGGTAGACTGATACTTTCCACGAAGAATCCTGAGTTTGATTGGAATGGGTATTTTGCGAACAAGCCACTGCATGGCGGTCAGGTTTCACTCAGGGAGCTTCAGGGTCTCCTGACAGAGAGTGGCTTTGTCATTGAGCGAGTGTACCCAGCAATCATTGGTAAGAAGATTAAGTACGCGGCGATGCGAGCTTTTTGGGACGTGCTTCAGTCCTTGGCACTGAGACTTCCTCCCGCAGCCATGCCTCTTTTTTTGTTGCGGCGGATTTCCGAGAGTTTCCTCGTTGTTGCTCGTCGCTCATGATCGTAGAATTTCTCGGTGCACCTGGGGCAGGGAAGACGTACCTGCTTCGTCAGGTGACGTGCGCGGAGGATGTTGTGGTCAAGGTTGCCTCAAAAAAAGATGCGTTGTACGGACTCAGCTTGTTCGCAGTGCGCCATCCTCTCGCCTTCTGTGTGTGGTGTGTGGTGCTCTGCACGTATGGGCGGTCGCTCTTCCGTTACAAAACAGGCCTTGTCGTGCGCGCCATGGCGGCCCGCATGTTCGCCGAGCGCGAGGACGCTCGCAAGATGATTTACATCGACGAAGGCATATTGCAACGACTGTTGACGGTATTCGACCGGCCTCTTTCACAGCGAGAAGCGGCATTCATGTTGCGCACAATGCCATTGCCGGACGTTGTTGTGCTTGTGCGCGGGGGTGATTTTGAGCGGTTCAGGCTTGCGCAAAACCGCGGCAACAGTCCCCGCGTGCAGCAAGGAGACGTGGCGCTCAGTGTGTGGATGAATGGGGTGCGGGAAAGTCTGCGTGCCATAGGAGCAATACTGCCAGCAATGACACGGGTCATAACCTGTACACGCGGACAGCCAGACGCAGAGCCGGGCGCCCTACGAAGACAGATCGAACAGTGTCGCACTATGCTATTATGACCGCTATCATGCAAGCTGGTGGGGTGGCCAAGCAAGTCGCACGGCTGGTAGCGCTCGGTGCGCTGTTTCTCGTGCCGTTTACGCCCCTTATTGTGGCAGAGGGCTTCTTCTTTCCGTTCATTACGGGCAAGGCATTTTTCTTTCGTACGCTCGTCGAGATTGCGATCGCGGCGTGGGTTGTATTGGCCCTTCTCGACGCGGAGTATCGACCACGCTTCTCGTGGCTCGGCGCTGCGGCCCTCGCCTTTGTAGTGTGGATGTTTGTCGCCGACCTCTTTGCGATAAATGTGGTCAAGGCTTTCTGGAGCAATTTCGAACGTATGGAGGGGTGGGTGTTCTTGGCGCATCTCCTTGGTTTCTTTTTTGCAGCGAGCAACGTATTGCGCGTCGAGAAGAAGTGGCGCGCATGGTTCCTTACCTCGCTTGCAGTGGGCCTCGTTGTTATTGTGTACGCGCTCCTTCAGCTTAGTGGCGCAGCCGCAATCCACCAAGGGTCGACTCGAATCGACGCGTCATTTGGCAATTCCGCCTATCTCGCCATCTACCTGCTCTTTAGTGTCTTTGTCGCGCTGTGGCTGGCCCTGACCGAGAAGCAAGCATGGCTCAAGTGGTCACTTATAGCGCTAGCAGTAGTACAAGGAATACTCGTCGTCTTTACCGAAACACGCGGTACCGTCTTGGGTCTCGCCGCGGCGCTCTTCTTGGCGGCGCTGCTCACCGTGCTTACCACAGGCAAACAAGCTCGCGTGTATGCGGTGGGGGCGGCGATGTTGCTTGTGTTGCTCGCGGGCAGTTTCTATCTTGCGCGTGATTCTGCCTTTGTGCAGGGTCATCACACGCTACAGCGCGTCGCGTCGATATCGCTTGCTGACGGGCAAACACGCTTCACGATATGGAGTATGGCGCTCCAGGGTGTGGCAGAGCGGCCCGTTGTTGGCTGGGGACAAGAAGGGTTTAACTACGTGTTCAACAAGTACTATGATCCGTCACTCTACGGTCAGGAGTCCTGGTTTGATCGTGCGCACAATGTATATATAGACTGGCTCACTGCCGGAGGCGTCCCTGCCTTTCTTCTCTACGTCGCACTCTTCGTGTCAGCGGTCGTGTTGTTGTGGCGCACCGCAGAACTGTCGCGCGCAGAGCGGATAGCGCTCACGGCGGCACTTGTGGGCTATGCGATACACAATCTTTTCGTCTTCGACAATCTGTACTCGTATATCTACTTCTTTGCGATTCTCGCGCTCATTGACTCTCAAGTTTCTCGTCCGACATCGCTTGAGACTCTTCCGGAGCTGTCCGAGTCAGATGGAGCGGTGTTTGCGTTACCCATCGCAGCGGTCGTCGCCCTTGCTCTGGTGTGGTACGTCAATATCGCGAACATGCAAACGGCAAGCCGGTTGATTGTGGCACTGTCGCCTTCGCCGCAAGGAGTGGCGGGGAATATACAGGCGTTTCAAGATTTGCTCGCGACGCCAAGCTTCGCGGCACAAGAGATACGTGAGCAACTCGTGTCATTTGCGTCGGCAGTTGCAGGCGAAGCATCGGTTACCGATGACGAGAAACGGCAGGCGCTGACGCTCGCTATTACCGAGATGCAAAAGCACGCCGAGCAATACCCGGGAGATGCGCGCGTACGGCTCCAGCTTTCCTACGCGTACCGAGCGGCGGGCGATTTGCAAAACGCACTCAGAGAAGTGCTTGTTGCCGCCGAGCTTTCCCCGAACAAGCAGGAGATGTTGACCGAAGCGGGTGCCCTGGCTTGGGATCTTGGCAAGACGGAGGACACGCAGCGGTACTTTGCACGCGCCTACGCGCTCAACCCACAGGCAGTGCGGCTTGCGGCCTACGCCGCCGCGGGTCATTTTGCGGTGGGGGATACGGCTGCTGCGAATAAGATCCTTCTTGATGCGTACGGCACAACCGTGGTCGATGATAATATTTTGGCTATTGCCTACTATCGTACGAAGCAGTGGGAAAGGCTTGCAGGCCTCTGGAAGTTGCGTGCTGAGAAGCCAGGCGCGAGTGCGAAGACCTGGTTCTCGCTCGCAGCAGCGTACTACTTGGCGGGCGACTCAGCGAGCTCCATCGCCACGATACGTAAAACTATGGCGCTCTTTCCTGATACGAAAGCGGCGGGCACTGCGGCAATACAGCAGATTCAAAGTGGGCAGCCGCTCGGACAATGAGCACCCCTACGGGTACAATGACTCTTCGAATACAAGAGAACGTCTCTCTTGCTCCGTTCACGACGTTTAAAATCGGCGGATTGGCGCGCTATTTTGCCACTGCCAGTTCCCTTGACGAGGTGCACCAGGCGATAGCGTTTGCACGTGACCGCGCGCTCCCGCTCTTCGTACTCGGCGGCGGGTCGAATGTCTTGATTGCAGACGAAGGATTCGATGGACTGGTGTTGCGTGTCGATTTGTTGCAGGTCGTGTTCGAGGAGCGAGCGGACCGCGCATTCGTAACGGTGGGGGCGGGGGTTTGGTGGGACGACTTTGTAGCGCAGATGGTAGAGCGAGGATACGCCGGTCTCGAGTGTCTCTCGGGCATCCCTGGTACGGTTGGTGGTGCGGTGGTGGCCAATCTTGGTGCCTACGGTGCCGAGTGCAGCGGCACACTCGTCGAAGTGCGTGTCATAGACCTGCAAGATAGTGAAGGCGCGCTTAAGACATTTAGAAATGAGGAGTGCGACTTTTCATACCACGACAGTTTTTTTGCAAAGCATCCCCATCGGTACATCATCGTGGAAGCGCTGTTCTCGTTTGCGCACGCACAGACTGTGCGCCCCACATATCGCGACAGCCGATTTAATCTTGCTAATTTGGTTGCGGCAATAGGGAGGCCGCCAACGCTAGCTGAAGTGCGCGCGGAGGTGATCAAGGTGCGTGGGGAGAAAGGGGTGCTCAGTACTTCGTACCAGAGTGCGGGCTCTTTCTTCCATATGCCATTTGTGACCGCAGAAGAGTATGCGCATATTCGTGCTGTCGCCCAAGAGCTCGATGCAGAAAAGGAGCAGCGATTGCGCCCGTGGGCGTGGGAGCAGGCTGATGGAAGGTATAAGGTGGCGCCTGGATTTCTGCTCGAGTACACCCCCTTTCAAAAGGGGTACGTCGCTGGCGCCGTGGGCATCTCACCCAAACATACGCTCTCGGTTATCACCAGCGAGGGTGCACGCGCACGCGATGTTGCTGCGCTCGCACAGGCTATGCACGACGCAGTGCAAAATATTTTTTCAATCTCTCTTGAACGCGAAGTAAAGTATATCGGCGCCGTTGAAAAATAAATATTAAAATAAAAAAGTTTTGCAAAGTTATCCACACATAATTTTTTTTTCGTACACAAAATATTTTTTACGCGCAATAATATATTCAGTCAGGTCGACATATCAACCAAATTTTCTAATTCGCAACCACCATGGCAAAAAAGCGTAAGGTCGCAAAGAAGACCACCAAGAAGGCAGTGAAGAAGGTAGTGAAGAAAGCAGCGAAGAAGACAACCAAGCGCAAGGCAACGAAGCGCAAGGCTGCCAAGAAGCGTTAGTTTTCAAATCAATTAACAAAACACTCGCCCCCGGGCGAGTGTTTTGTCTTTTTGGCTCTAACGTGAGAGAAATGCTATAGTGTCAAGTAATGTTTGGACTAAGCAATTTGTTCGCCAAGAACCAGTCCGCCGCCTTCTTAAAGGCGGCGGCGCCCGTGCTCGCTGCCGTCAATGGGCGAGCTGAGGAGATTGCGCTCCTTACCGACGAGGAGATTCGCGCCCGCCTTAAGGAGGTGCGCGTGCGCGCTGAGGAGGCTGGCGTCACCTCTGCGGATGATCTGCCGCTCGTGTTCACTCTTGTGCGCGAGGCCGCACATCGTACCCGCAACGAGCGTCACTTCGATGTGCAGATACTCGGCGGGTATGCTCTTGCGGAAGGGAAGATTGCAGAGATGCGCACCGGAGAAGGGAAGACGCTGGTGGCGACGCTTCCAGCCACCTTCCATGCGCTTGCGGGTAAGGGAGTGCAGGTGGTGACTGTCAACGACTATCTTGCGCGTCGTGACACGACGTCGATGGGGCAGGTGTACGACTATCTGGGGCTTACTGTGGGCGTGGTGACCTCGGTAGGAGCGTTTCGATATGACGCCACGCACGTGTCACAGACCGAGGACGCCGAGCGAGACAGCGAGGGCTTCTTTAAAGTATTTAACGACTACCTACGACCGTGTAGTAAGCAAGAGGCGTACGCCGCGGACATTACCTACGTGACCAACAATGAGCTCGGCTTCGATTACTTGCGTGACAATACAGCGTACGACGCTTCACAGATCGTGCAGCGTGGCCACCACTACGCCATCATAGACGAGGTTGACTCTATTCTTATCGACGAGGCGCGCACACCGCTCATTATCTCTGGACCAGCGGGAGACTCGCAAAACCTGTATGAGCGTTTTGCGGGCATCGTACAAGGTATGCGAGAGGGGGAAGACTATTCTATAGATGAGAAGCAGAAAGCCGTGCAGATTACGGAGGAGGGGATGAAGAAGGCTGAACGAGCGTTGGGCATTGATAATTTGTATACCGAAGGGGGTGTCCGGTACGCGCATCATCTGGAGACAGCCGTGCGTGCTCAGGCGCTTTTTCGTAAAGATAAGGAATATGTCGTCAAAGATGGAGAGATAGTTATCGTCGACGAATTCACCGGGCGCATGCAGCCCGGGCGTCGTTGGTCAGAGGGTTTGCACCAGGCTATTGAGGCAAAGGAGGGTGTGATGGTGAAGGAAGAGACCCGCACCTATGCGAGCGTCACGTTCCAAAATTTGTTCCGCATGTATACGCGTCTCGCGGGCATGACGGGCACGGCGCTCTCGTCAGAGGAGGAGTTCTACACGGTCTATGCGCTCGAGGTGATCGTCGTACCCACCAACAAGCCCGTAGCGCGTAAAGACTACGATGATCTCATATTTCAAACGGCTGCCGGCAAGTATCGGGCTGTGGCCCGTGACGTCGCGCTCCGTCATAAGCAGGGGCAGCCCGTCTTGGTGGGCACGGTCTCTATCGAAGATAACGAGCTCGTAAGCTCGTACCTTGCTGCAGAGGGGGTACCGCACGAGCTATTGAATGCCAAGAATCACGAACGCGAAGGAGAGATTATTGCTGGCGCCGGCGCAGAGGGCCGGGTCACGGTGGCAACAAACCTTGCTGGTCGTGGTGTCGACATTAAGCTCGGGGGCGCCCTCGCGAGCGAAGAAGCTCGCGCAAGCGTGCTCGAGAGAGGTGGCTTGATGGTGATAGGTACCGAGCGTCATGACGCGCGCCGTATCGACAATCAGCTGCGGGGGCGCTCGGCTCGCCAAGGTGACCCAGGCGAGACGCGCTTTTATGTATCGCTCGAAGATAAGCTCATGCGGGTCTTTGCGTCTGAGACGCTTAAAAATGTCATGGGTCGTTTTGGTATTGCCGAGGACGAGCCTATTGAGAGCTCCATGATTACGAAGTCACTTGAGACGGCGCAGAAGCGTATCGAGGGTTTCAACTTTGACTCACGCAAGCAGGTGCTCGCGTACGATGATGTCATGAACACGCAGCGTCTCGCTATCTATGCTCGCCGCCGCGGTGCGCTCACGGGGAGCGACGATGAGGTTGAGGCGCTGATTCGAGAGTTTTTGGGTGAAAACTCGGCAGCACAAGATGTCTTTGAGGCAAAGAAGGCCGAGCTCGGCGCAATATTTATTCCCAACCTTCGCCGCCTGCTACTCCAGGTGACCGACACGTTCTGGCTGGAGCATCTTGAGACGATGGATTATCTTCGTCGATCGGTCTCGCTGCGTGCGTATGGTCAGCGTGACCCGCTCATCGAGTACCGTCGCGAGGGGCTCGGCCGCTTCAGGCAGCTAGAGGAAAGTATCAGAGTGACCGTGGTCGAGGCGTTGCCTCGGATGGCCCCTGCGGATGATGCGCGTATACGTGCAGACGAGGCAAAGACTCGTGCGGCACTGGTAGCTGCCGGTGCCGAAGAAGGGGGTGTGCGCGCTCCGGTCACAAAAAGTTCTGGTTACGGGCGCAATGATGTCGTTACTATTAAGAGGGGAGAGGAGACGAGGGAGCTTAAGTACAAGAAGGCGGAAGAACTGCTCGCTCAAGGCTGGGAGCTGGTGCGCTAAGTTGCTATGGCCTTTGTTGACCAGGTTAACGTACACGTCGCCTCCGGTAAGGGGGGTGATGGTGTGGTGCGGTGGTTGCGTACCAAGGAGACGGCTCGCGGAGGTCCTTCAGGTGGTGATGGGGGGAGGGGGGGTGACGTCGTTATTGTCGGCGTTCGCGATCTTGCTGCTCTGGCGCACTACCGCTACGAGAAGAAATTTCATGCTGAGGAGGGCGAGGCGGGCAAGAATCAGCTTAAACACGGCTCCAATGGTTCTGACGTGGTTTTGAAGGTGCCGGTGGGTACACTCGTGCGGGTTCTGGAGACGGGAGCAGAATACGAGATAACTCGGGAAGACGAGAAGTTGATCCTTTTCAGAGGCGGATACGGCGGTCTCGGCAACGCGCGCTTCAAGAGTTCAACGCACCAGAACCCCTTCGAGAAGACGGTAGGAAAGGCAGGTAAGGCAAGCGATGTCGAGTTTACGCTCAAGATAATCGCGGACGCGGGGCTTATTGGGCTTCCAAACGCGGGCAAATCTTCGCTCCTGAATGCACTGACCCGTGCCAAGTCTAAGGTTGGTGCGTACCCCTTTACAACTCTTGAGCCGAATCTAGGTGAGTTTTATGGCTACGTGCTAGCCGATATTCCGGGCCTCATTGAGGGTGCGTCTTCGGGGAAGGGGCTTGGCATAAAGTTTCTCAAGCACATCGAGCGCACCGGAATCTTGCTGCATCTTGTCTCGGCAACAACAGAGGACCCCCTCTCGGCGTACCGAGAAGTCAGACACGAAATCGAGGCATTTGGGCACGGTCTTGCGGATAAAAGGGAGGTTATTGTGCTCTCCAAGACAGATCTTGTTGAAGCACGCGAAGCAGAGACGAGGCGGAAGGCGCTCGAGAGCGCGACCGGCAAGGAAGTCCTGGCCGTTACAGTCATTGACCAGGCATCACTCAAGGCATTTTCAGATACTCTCTCGGTCATCCTCAAGAAAGACTAGCGCTCTAAGATAGACCGCTCGTAGCTCATGGGGTAAACTACGTTTTATATGTATCGTCCGACGATCGGGCTCGAGATCCATGCTGAGCTTAAGACACAGACCAAAATGTTCTGTGATTCAAGGAATGATCCCGACGAAACCCGACCCAATGTGAACGTCTGCCCAGTCTGTCTCGCTCATCCGGGCACGTTGCCGGTCATTAACCACGAGGCGGTGCGGCACGTCCTGCGTATCGGCACCGCTATCGGTGGGACGCTCGCTGATTTTACAGAGTTCGACCGCAAGAGCTACTTTTATCCTGATATCCCCAAGGGATATCAGATTAGTCAGTACGAGCATCCGCTTGTCGCGGGGGGAGTGCTTGCGGGCGTTGCGATTACTCGCGTGCATCTCGAGGAAGATACGGCGCGTTCTATTCATGGCCAGGGCAAGACCCTCGTCGATTTCAATCGTGCCGGGATCCCACTTATGGAGCTTGTCACCGAGCCGGTCATTCATGACGCTGAAACCGCCGGACGATTTGCGCGCGAGTTGCAGCTTCTGCTCCGGACTCTTGAGGCGGGTGACGCAAATCTTGAAAAGGGGGAGATGCGTCTTGAGGCGAACATCTCTGTCTCTGCTCATGAGGGAGTCTTTGGAACCAAGGTAGAGGTTAAGAACATTAATTCATTTCGCTCGGTAGAGCGGGCTATTGCCTTTGAGATTGCGCGGCAGACCGCACTTATAGAAGGCGGTGGTAAAGTGGTGCAGGAGACGCGTGGCTGGGACGAAGGAAAGCAGGAGACCTTTCACCAGCGCTTCAAGGAGGGTAGCGCGGACTACCGTTATTTCCCTGAGCCCGACTTGCCGAAGCTCGTGTTGTCGGAGATCCCAGATTTTTCTGCGGAGAACCTTGCCGACTCGCTCCCCGAGCTTCCGTGGGAACGTCGTTCGCGCTATGCCCGTATGTATGCACTGAAGGGTACTGATGTTGCGTATCTGACGGCCACGGTAGAGCGAGCAGATTTTTTTGATGCAGTAGCAGTAGCGCTCGATGCTGACGCGGCGCAGATTGCGCTCGCCGCGAACTACATCGTCTCAGATCTTGCGGGCATCTATGCGAAGCAGGGAGAAGAGAAGTTTCGAACCCTCGATCCAATACTGTTTTCGAAGCTGATTCGGCTTGTTGCTGTCGGCACATTGTCGTCGCGCGGAGCCAAAGACACGCTCATGCTTTTTATAGAGACCGGGAGGGATCCAGAAGACCTTGCGCGCGAGAACGAACTGATTCAGATTCATGATGAGGGTGCGCTCGAGGCGGTAGTGGCTGCCGTACTTGGTGAAGAGGTAAAGGCGGTGGGCGAGTACCGCGCGGGTAAGGAGGCAGCCCTTCAGTACCTCGTCGGAAAGACTATGAAGAAGAGTCGTGGAGCAGGGAATCCAGAACTGCTGCGCGCACTCATCATAAAGGCAGTACAGTAGTGCCGTTTATAGAGATTGTTTACACGAGCCGAGATACGGCTATACTGCGTGTATGGAAGAGATTACTCTCGAAGATAAAAAATATGTATCGTCTAAGCAAGCTGCCAAACTGACAGGGTATGCAAAGGACTATGTGGGTCAGCTATGTAGAGAAGGTCGTGTGCAAGCGCGACTGGTCGGCCGCGCTTGGTATGTGCTCGAGTCCTCCATACTAGATCATCGGTTTGGATCTCCTTCTGATGAGGTCGAGAGTCCACGGGTGGCTGCAAATGTTCAGTATGCGTCTTCTCTCGCTGTTCCCATTTGGGAGGCGCCGCGCTATACGCCAAGCGCCGAACAGATGTTTCCGCAGATTAAACAGCCTGAAACGCTAGCGGCGACGGATGATGTCGTTAAGCTGCCTGAGCAGGAGTCGTGGAGTGCGTGGCTGGAGACCGAGGACAGCGGAAATGCAGATGAGAGCCCCGACCAGGTAAGTGGTGAAGCGCGCGCAGCTCTCATGGGTGAACCGGAGAGTTCCTTGGCCCCCGACCTCTTGGCGGACCAGGCCGTCAACCAGGAGAAGGCTTCACCGAGGAAGAAGCGGATGCCGGCCACTGTTGCAACGATCATTCGTGCCGCTAGCATCCTGATAGTGCTCTTCGCTCTGTCACTCGTGGCTATAAATAGCGGATATTTTGACCAGTATATGCACTCGTTTAACCGAGCTTCAATAATCACTGGTATGCATACCTACATAAAACAGCCTATATAAAGGAAATCTCGTCTCGTTTAGTTTGTTACAGCACTACTGTTCTATGGCGTGCAGCTGAGGGCATACTATCCATCGGTGTAGGTGCCCCAGTCGTTGTTATCGATATGTTCACGGTAGTGAAGGTGCGCTGGGCGCCGTCGCTGCACGTTCTCTCGGTTGTTCAGGTGTGTCGATGTTTCGAGCGCCTAGGTGTGAGCGCTGTCGGATTGTATAATGCGCGATCACTTTTGTAGCAGCTTTGCTTGCTCGAGCCCTACTGCCAGGCGTGCATGTGATAGCGGAATTCTTATCCACAGAGTTTTGTAGTGGATGCCTAAATAGTGACGTATTATTTAGAGAATTCGGTTATCCGACATGAATGATCTTTTATCAAAAAACTTAATCTCAACTCGGGATGCTGCTGAGCTCTCAGGGTATAGCGCGGACTATCTCTCACGATTGGTGCGATCGGGCGAGGTCGAAGGTACACGCGTCGGTCGCTCGTGGCTCATCGGTCGCGAATCGCTTCTTACCCTTCTGAAGGAGAAGGGAAAGAATCAGAGACCGCTCATTGGACTTGTTTCGACCAGGGTTGCTTCGAAGCGTTCTGGCTACAGTCCTGATTACCTTGCGCGACTAGTGCGATCGGGTGAGATCGATGGTACGCGCGTTGGGCGTACGTGGCTCATTACCGATGCATCGCTTACGAAGTTTCTTGCTGTGCAGGCGGAGCGAAGAGAGATGCATGCACGAGCGCTGGCGGAGATTCGAGAGAAGGAGTACCGAGCGTATCAGGAGCCAGCGCCGTATGCGCGGTACGTTGAAGCGGTGCCTTTTGTTGCCTCGAGCAGAGTCACCACACTGCGTGCGTTCGTCGTTGCGTTGCTTGTTGCGGGCACAGCTGTTTCGGCGGCAAAAACACTGCCGTCGTCTGGTAGTGCGCACTTGGCCGATTTCGCAAACGAGTTTTCGATTGCGACGCGCAATGGTGGCGGTACGGCGATGCTCCTTTCTGCAGTTGGCCAGACAGTAGTCGCTCAGCCAGCAGCGGTCCCATCGATTGCGCGTGCGTCGCTCATAGATCTGCTGGTGGCGACCGGTGAGCGTACAGCGCTCATCGTATATCATGCCGTCAATCGCGGCGCGGCATCGACCAGTCGGTTCCTTGCAGGTCTCTTTGGTCCACGCCCCGTCATTGTTATACAGCCGTCTTCATTCCAGGGCGGTGCGCGTGTGAGCACGACGACGACCACCAAGACGGTTACGACAATCATTCGGGGTGGGGGCTCAAGCTACAACACCTACGTGCAGGGTGTCACAAAGGATTTTGTGTACCAGTCATTGTCTGCTTTGCGCTTCGACATACTGAATACGGTGCAGAGCACGATGAGCCCGGTTACTCGCTATAGTGATACGTACATATCTAGAACAACGGTCGCTGCCACGCCATCGACTTCCTCGATAGTGCTTACTACCACTGGTACGGGCGGCCCGGCAACGTTTGATGGTACGACACTCAACATCCCCCAGTACGTTGGTGGTAGCGCCAGTTTCTCGACCACCTCTTCTGCGTACTGGCTCTCCACGTACAACAAAGGCTTCTTCTTCTCCACCACGTCAGCTGACCACTGGGGCTCGACTAAAGGGTACCTCACCTCGCTCTCTGGTGCGGCCTCCTCAACCCTGCTCGCGGACAACAACACCTGGAGCGGCACCAATACGTTCCTCAATACGCCGGTTCTAGGTTCGCTCACCGGACTGATCTTCGGCAACAGCGGCACGCTCTCAAGTGTGGCCACCTCAACACCAACGCTTGCGTCAGAGTTCAGCTATTCAGGCACACTCGGCGCACTGGTGGGTGGCGCGAGCGGAACGCTCTCGCTCGC